>Ga0307509_10000649_pt1 | contig 59185 bp, 42 predicted proteins | sample 10_EM_MG_FD_202245 | JGI IMG/M metagenome (GOLD analysis project Ga0307509, IMG submission 202245) | Populus trichocarpa ectomycorrhiza microbial communities from riparian zone in the Pacific Northwest, United States - 10_EM | ecosystem: Host-associated > Plants > Roots > Unclassified | place...
AAATCAGAAAGCGTTCGAGGAATTCTTCTAGTTTTCAACCCACACCCCTTAGTGCATACGCTATTCCCAATATCGTCGTTAGCTTTGTCAGCCCTGTGTTCGCGGACTAACCCTGGTATCCGAGTACCAAACCCTCTGATTTTATGCACCGATTGCCATAAATTTCAGCATCCATCATTGTCCCAGTGAGTTCACCTAGGGAAGAAGTGAGAACAACACTATTCAGTAAAGCAATTTACTAGTCATAGTTTGACCCTCAATTTACCATGGGGGGCCATGATAGTTGCTGAGATTTGTGTCAATCGTTGCCTAAAGTCAGAAGACGCGATACATCGTTTGCGCCAAGACACAGCCCCCATATACCTGGGGTGCTACGAGAACTTTGCCGAAGCGAGTGCACTAGTAGAGTACATAATAAAAACACGGTTGAATGTTATTAAATACGGTAAGTCCTCCAAGCATATGTCTGCCGTAATGCTAAAAAGTGCTTGAAGCAACGTATCCAGGGGTATCAAATAAATGTGAACACCCTGCGTTGCAACTAACCTACTGCATGATACCAACAAACCTCTACAAAAATAATTCCAGCGACCTCAACAGAAGCAAAAAAAAAAAAAAAAAGCACTTAAAGTCTCGCATACTACAGTACGAGTACCTATTAGTGCTCATTTTGGGTTGGTTGCAATTTTGGTTGCGTTGTAATCACAAGAAATACTTTCACAGATTTTCAGCTAGGGTACTTGGTTGCGACGCTAGGTGCGGGTGCTTATTTGACACCCCCCCAATAAGAATATTGAGCTACCGGTAAGGACCGTATCCAAGCTAGCAAAGAAAGAGAGAAGGAAAAAAAAAATTCCCCCAGAGCAGCAAATGAAAGGATAAAAGAGGGAACAAAATCAAGACCCCCGAACAAAATCCCAGTTCTCTAGCCCTCCTTTCCCCCCTAACGCTTCGCCCCCTCAACAAAAGACATCCTTACTAGTAGTTGGCAGTAATGACGAACCCTCCCGAGGTAATATCCCAAACAACACAATCATTATCATTGACCGGCTGCACCTCAAACCCGTAGCTAGTAGCAACCGTCGGGCACGGGAACGTCAACCCATAATTCGCCAAGACCTTCGCCGGGCCCTTGCCATCCTCCTTCAAAACCTCAAAGGTGCCCTTATGTTGATCCGTGTAAGGCTTCTTATTCCAGGTATCGCCGTACGCGGGGTACCCGCCCGTAGTAAATAGTTGCATCTGGCGACTGCCGCTAGCCTTATTGCCATCGGAGAAGCCGATGGTGCAACTCTTGCCGTCTGGGAAGGCGGGGAGATTGAATCCAAGAAGGGCCTTGACATTCTTAGATCCGTTTGTGCGGGAGGTCCTGCCCCAGCGGGTTGGCGTGTAGGCGGTGTCAGGGAACTGTTCCTCGATCACGATAGCGATTGAGGGGCGGAAGGTCCTGGCCAATGCAAATGGAGCCGGGTCTAGGTCTAGTATAACCATACCCGAGGCCAGGGTGGAGAGGGCAGTGACGGCAGTGATGAGAGAAAACTTCATGGTTGTAGGGGGTGAAGATGTTTTTTTTTAGTTTGGAAAGTAGTGGATACACAAAAGTGGGGGAGAGGCTTAACAGTGGTGGTAAAGATATTTGATATCGAGAGATAAACCTGGGGTATTTATCCACTCTCCTCTCCTCGGTCAGCTCTACTCGCAGTCTTGAATTGTTTTCAAAAGAGCTGCTACTCCGCACCCCCCAGATTCAAGAAAAGCGGCAAACTTTGGCTGTATGCAATAGCAGCTCTTTTCGAACGCCTCCGACATTAGAGGAACACCTCCGGCGCCGTGCAATTGTTTCAATCCGAGTTAAAGCTGCAGTACCCCGCACCCCGCGAGATCCCCTTGTTCAGCGGGCCTGAAAACCCCGACCTGAAGATGGAATGTGAGTGCGAGTGCGTATCATTGCCAGTAGAAAAAATATATAAAAATGTGTATGCCCATCCAGTGCCCGAGTACCGCCAATCATTGTGATTCTGTGCATGAAATCATAACAGTACGGCTGCAGTTATCACGCCCTTATGCCCGATGAGTAGAGTACATGCACGAACAGCCTGATTCGAGCTGCACGGGCTCAACAAAACAAATTATCACGCTGAGCAGTACCTGCCATACAGATACACGGTACCAACCAGGTTCCGGCACAACCACCCGTGGCGTGTACCCCGCCCATGGAGTACCTTATGTATATCAATATGATAAACCCCGCACAGGTAGAGCAACACTCTTTCATGAAACCAACAACAAAAGGAAAGAGATTTACGCCTCGCTCGGATGGTGCTTCTGTTTTTTTGAGCACAAAGAGAAAGAGTCTGTTGCAATTGATATATTGGTATCATTACGGGATTCCAAGTCGAGGGTTCTGATCATCGGTACTTCTCTTGTTATAAGCGCCAGCGAGAATCACATGCGCTCCTAGAGAAAGACAAGGGAGAAAACACCCCTTGTATTAATCTCGCCTTCCTTATTTTCTTTCTTCCCCTATTCCGAGGAAAAGGTTCACTTCCCGCTATCGCATTGGTTACCTGGCACGGCATTCAACATCGAAGGTTGCATCATTGTGCACAGCGGCAACGCTTCTGATTGAGTGGTCGCTAATTCTTATCTTTACTCGAGTAAATTCTTATCCCCCATGCGTAAATCAGATCCATAGTAGTTCGCTACTGCACTAACTTAAACCTGATTCTCTTTGGTTAGTTAGCTCACGCACATTTCTTGCCCAGCGGGCCGCATTGCATTTAAGTCTCTCGAACTCTTGTCTAGCCTAGTTCGTCAAAACTACGTGCGTGTAACGCGAATCATGCAGTCTAATAGGCCAGTTTGGCTGGCTTTCGATGAAGGAAAAAAGTGTCTGTCGGACTCTTTACGCAAGAGCTAGAGCGCAAAGGCCCCGAGCCAACCAGAGGAAGTTCGACGGACTTGCCTCTCACACCTAGTGCGCTGACTTCATCGGTCCTCGGCCCACTAGGATCTTTCCCCCTCCCCCCCCAAGCCCAAACTTCATCTTCAGCCCTAAACGTTCCAAGGCTACAGCATGCGCAGTAAGCCAACCTTTAGCTGAAGGGCTTTTCGAGAACCTCGCTCTCTATGTCGATCCAAGAATCGAATCGATCTTTGATGCGAACCCTACGCCTTTTTGTTGGCACAGAATCTAGACTATCACTTTTGTATCCCTTATACCGCTGAGACTTTCCAGTCCACTTCGCGATCTAGAATACCAGTATTTTACTAGCCCACCACAGTCATCGGGCTGGGAAAAGCTCTAGGATTTAGAGCGGTAGTCCTTCTCAGAACGCCGCAAAATCTGTGCTGTTTATCATTATTGTGACAGAAATGGCGTGGAGTGGGCTCACTGTGCTCGAGTACTTGTACAGGTAGGAGATGCGGTCGGGATTACTCAAACAGGCTAGTGTTCTAGATTAGAAACTGGACTGGAAAGTCTCCACTGTTTAAGGGATAAATTTTTTCCGCTCTTTCTCGCTGGCTCGCTTTGAGTGTGCAATTTTTTCCAGCAGGATATGATGTGTGGGTGTGGTGGGCCGAATTCGGCATGGTTCCGTCGGGCTGGAAAGGCGTTCGATGTGGATGGTCAGTTATTAATACTCGAGTACAAGTAGAGGTGAGACAATATGGGGTGGTGTGGTGTGAGGCATGGATTGTTGTTACACAGGAAACACCCATCTCGAACAATGTGGGGCAACAGAAGGAGGGGATGAAGGTGACTACAGTGTATTCTAGTACTTTCGAAAGCTCTTAGTGAATCAAATCGGAGCATAGCCCACCCGAGGAGTGCCAAGCATCTGCGTGAGGGTGAGCGTATTACGTTCTCGGCATGGTGATAAACAAATGACCTGCAACCTATTACCCCAGCATCGCCCGGGAGGTACCGGTAGGCAATAGTAGCTGAGAGTAACGGCGCTCTGCCTTCGGCCATCTCCCCATCCACCTCAGCCATCCATCCCGCCCAAAAACACTAATTGTATGTATCATACCCAACCCGCACAGTGACAACAACAGTGCCAGGGTTAAAGGTAAGCCGGCTGAACTGCCTCATAGGCTCTGCCGACCTATAGGCCACCCAGAGAGCGGGATATTGCTCAAGCTACCGAGGAGAGTGCTCGGCAGACTTTCTCCTCCACCAAAAATCAGGGTCATTTAGGGACTCTGTAACTCCTCATACAGCCAAAATCCTGGAAATCTAACTGGTCCGGAAATGCATTCACCTTACATCCAGATTCGTCTCGCAAAGCCTCCCTCGCTGCGCCCTTTCACGTTACACGCATGTAATTCCTGTGGGCCTTTGTCACACCCAAAGAACAACACACCCCCGCAATCCTGCACTTTATACTTGACGATCCCAACTGGTGTGGGTTCCGAATGCTCCGAACAACGCGAGCATGACACCATAAGAATCAATGGCCCGCAGGCAACTCCAAACTATTTGGAATGCGATTATACGAGTAACATCAGACAATAGGGCATTGTTTCCACAGACGATCAGACAATGTGAACATTATCAAAGGAGGGGGAAGAAATGGGGAGAGAAAAAACAAGATCGCAGTCTTTGGTCGCGAGACTTGGTGCTATTCCTGTGCTTCTTTATTTATTTTGCGGCAGGAATGACCGAAGGTGATACGGTAGCCTATGTACTCAAGTACATCTCTGCCTGCTCCAACCATTGGTCGGGAGTGCCAAGAAGGGAAAGCGTGATAAACTGGATAGTAAAAGTGGTGATCAAAAGCGAGGGGGGCGGATGGTGTGAGGGGCTCCGGCACTTGGCAACTCCCCACTAGCCGGATTCGGCACCTCTTGCTGAGCCAATTAATTTAATCTACCCGGTCTCATCTTCCTGGCTCGAACATCAGTAACTACCGCATTGCAGCCCCCAACGGAGGAACTGGTGGGCGACGAACAGGGTTATTTGGCAGGAAAAGGGCGAATTCCCCAGAGCAGGTAACGAATAAATGCCTGCTGCTGGCCCCTGTTCACCCCCTACGGTTTCCGCCTGTCCCCCGTTGGGGGCTGCAGCCAAGTGTTGTCGGTTACCAAGATTAATAGTCCACATGAGCAGGAACATGAAGACCCAAAACGGCGAGCCAAAAAAACACTTTCACCATAAATCCGAAATCAAAAGAAGTGCGTTGCACCCCTACAACCCTAATGGAGGGGGTTTTTCACAGGACAAACGGGAGAGTTTAGCGGCCTAGTAGGTGTTTGAAGTTTGCCCGTATCCGTTGCCGTCCATTCCCGCAAACTATGATATGATACAATAGATCCGGTGAATTAGTTACCCTCGTAGCCCAATCAAGTACCCTACGAGGTGAAACCTCCGTACTAACCTAGCTGGACAGCAAATCAGGCCCCAACATCGCATCGCACAACCACTCATTAGTGATTTAATCTTTCTAGCTATGATACCCGTAATGTCATGACGTTTGTAAAACAGGCTACTATTATTGCATACCAGCGACAACTATAGTTAGCCAGATTTTTTAGAAGGGTGGAAATCAGGTTTCCTGCATACCTCCAGAATTCTAAGGATCCAGCCGATCTTTAGCTATATGCAATAGCAGCATGTTCTACAAACGTCGCTGCATTACGACCTAACAATTTACCTAAAATATTACACCAGCCCTACCCGTCTGCGAGCCTGGAATGGGAACTAGAAATATCTATATTGCTACAGAATAACCCTCACAACAGTCTACGGTATGGGGACACCTCTCGGTGAAGAAAGTGTAATTAATTACCAACCCGTACTTTGACTTGTGCTCGAGCACAGTACGGTACTCGACTACGTTGGTGTTACACGCAATCCGCAGCTCCCTGAGAGCAGAGAACGGAAGGAATATGCAATGCTCTGTGTAACGGCTCTACCGGCTATGCTCGGAAGGGGTTCTCTAGCCCCTGTAGGAGCTATCATACGATAGGAATACTATCATATCACGCCTGGTTGAGTTAGGTTAGGCTGATTTGCTGGGGTTCTAGTATCAACGCCGGGAGAGGTAGGCTATGACGTACGAGCAGGTGAATGAGTATGGTACAAGACAAACAGGGATTGGTTGTGTTCGTGGTTTCGATCTCATTGAGATTAACTCATAAGGAAATACAAGGCTGGCTCAAGACAGGAAACCCGTTACAGCCTACTGTAGGGGCAAAATCAGAAGCCTAGAGTTAGGAATACGGATATCAACGACTAGCTCGAGCAACAAGGCGCTCCAAATCAGAACTCCGAAATCCCCTGTCTCGCTTTCCGATCCTCTTTACGATCCCTTTTACGAGTACCAGAGGCTGTGATAGCAGACTCGTGATTATCCAGAGGTAACAAGGCAAACTAGTCCAGACTTTAACAACGGCACATCGGCACACCAAAGGCGGAGCACCAACCTTGCGGTGAGTGGACACTGACGAATCCCGATATCATGGCAGATATACCCCCTCAATGAGTGTAACTCGAGAGAGTATGTATACCCACAACCACCCAAATACCTCACTAATCCTAAAAAACTCTTACTATAATTCCACAAGACATCGCCGTAGGGAATCCCAAGCCGGGGCAGCTGTTTCTCCTCGGTTATTCGGCATGGCCGGGTTTTTCTAGGCTTGTCGTGGAGCGTGGTATCAGGCGGTACTTCGTGATTGATTGTTTGGGTTAGTCGGGGAAGAGAAGAGAGTGGGAGTTCTTGATGGATGGTTAGCTGGGATTGGGGAGGTTTCTCTGAACCGGTGAGGTATTGTGCCATTGGTGGTGGTACAGTACCGCGCAAGTACCGTTTATATCATCCATTAGGAAATGACCGCTCAGGCAGAAGGGCCTGTAGAGGTCATTTCACCCGTCCGGTTCCAGTTACCTTTCCCGTATCTATACGAAGTTCGGCGATTTGTTTCTTGGCATCATTTTTGTTCTCAGTCTGCCCAGCTGGACACGTAAAATCAATCAAAAACTACCACGAGAATAGGTTTCGAAAATTTTCAATCGCGACCACATCTTGAGCAAGATATGACTTGCTAGAAGCGCCCAAAAGGCACTCCTTTCTGCTTCTAGGCTTCCTGATTAGCAGTTCGAGCGATATCCGTGGAGATTGTAAAAAGTTTCGAATTACTCATTGATGGTCGTTTTCGAGATCGTTTCATCAAGGAGGGGTGTCACCCAGCATTGCAACCAAACACCTCAGCTGAAAGTTCGTGAAGTATTTCCTGCAATCGCAACACATCCGAAATCGCGGCCAACCCAAAATGAGAACTGCTGGGGGTACTTCATTCGGACTATTTTCACAATCCGGCAAGGAGTATGCCCCAGAGGACTAAGGCTGTCATTGATGCTGAGGGGTGGTATGCAAGATTTTAAGTGTATTTTATTTTTTGCTTCCGTCGCTGAGGCCGCCGGAACTACCATATTATTACAGAGCGTTGCTGGGCGCATTTCCCCCGACCCAGGATGTTTGCGTTTATTTAAACACCCTCAATACGGCAGCAGGGCGCTGCTACCGTGCGTATTATGTAAGCAAATAAATCACCTATGTATCGATTCCAAGTGTCCGTCATCGTATTGTCCGTTAACAAAATTAACCGTTCACAAACGATCCATGGTAACGCAACTCTCCTCATCATCACCACGCATTTTCAGCCCTTCCTAAAGATATTCCTCTGGATCAAATATTAATTCCTACACTCCCGTTTGAAAAGTCCTCGTAACCACACTGGTACCTTCATGTAGTTGTGGCTGGCGTAGTATGTTGGCGCCAGCCGAGGAACAGCCACAAATACATGAAGGTACCCGGGTGGTCACGAGAACTTTTCAAACGGGAGTGCACTAGTACTGTGTATTCTACTATGTATTTACCTTTTATCACTCTTCTTTGATTTTCATGATAGCGGGATTGGTGGGAGAGTTCCGCCGTCATGCCGGAGTTTTTCCTCTTCGTTCATGTACGGTTAATTTTATTAAGGCACAATACCTGTATAATATAATTCTGCCATTGGTGATTCCTCTCAAGAGCAACCAACCAAGCCTCCCAGAGATAACGCAACATCCAAGAAGTCCCCTCTACCTCTCTGGTTCTTCTCAACTCCCCCGACCAGTTGCACCTGGCGGCCCATATACGATCAGCATTGTGCAGCTCAACACAACACCATTGGGTTTAAAGACAGATGGTGCCGATACCCTTGAATCAGCCTTGACGGCGGCCGATTATTTCCTTCCTAACCTATCGATAAACGACATGACATATTACTTCAACTACTCCTTCTGTTTAGCGAACGCAAATCATATGAGCAAGTATTTATAGGCAGGTTTCGTTTTAGAGATGCGGTCCCTATCCTAATAGCCCTTAAGATCGGATAAATTTTGGCCAGTTCTCGGGGGTCGTCACTTGTATTATACGAAAGAAAAAAAGATTGGCCTAGCACGATACTGCAATACCCTATCAGCGCCGTGCAGGTACTGATAGTAGAAACCACAAGCCACTCGGGCACTCCCACACTAGGATGACTAAGATTGAGCAGGAAAGAGCCCTGCTGTATTATAATTAATCAAATAAATGATACTGGCTACACCTATTCGGCCTACATTAGTTATAAACACAATCACGGCCAAAAAACCATCCCGCATCCCCACAAAGGAAACCCACCAAATCACACACGGTACCGTAAACTTGATAAAACTTTACAGCCATATTCAATAACCTTTATTGCACTAAGCACCGGGACGATCGCCAATTTGATGATAAGTGCTCGTACAGTACGAGCACTGGTTGATGAGTTCCTCATAGAAAACCAGCCATATCAGCACCTCTCGGAATGGCCCGTGGTTTCGTGTGCCAAGGAGATATTTTTGTACAAGACAGGGATAGTGAACCGGTAAAGTAATCCCTGTCTTGTGCTCCCATCTCGCGTTCGATATCTGAAAATGAGACATGGCTTTCGTGGCTTGTTGGGTGGATGTGTAACAATGGCTTTATTATCAGATAACTTATCGCCCATGCCCGGTGCGAAGACATTGCCCCTCGTATTGCTGGTAGTACCAAGGTATTCCCAAAAGCAACAAGGTCACCTACAATGGGGAGCAGTGCCCCAATTCTGAATGGCACTTTAGGGTGTTGGTTGGGGTAATCGTCACTTTTAGCTTGTCACTAGGCTCAAGGCAAGTTTCCTCGCTCTCAATTTCAGTGTTACTATCGGTAGTCTCCTACATTACTTGTGCAGCTTGCTACACCTCACCGTGCCAAGAGGTAAACTGAAACTGACGGCTGCCCTGCCCAAGGCTCTCGGGTTGATCCCAAGATGCTGGCACCAGCACATACGGTAATCCAAAAAGAACCCTACCAAACCTTCGCTCACCACTACCACCAACCAGTCCAGCACCCTCCCCCTCCTCTCCTAGGATCAGCTCACTCCCCACTTCTCTTATTCGCACGTTGGATTTCACCAAAAAAGCAAATCGAATAAGCCAAACCATTTTATTTTTTTGTTAAAACCCTGAATTTATTCGTAAAACTACGGGAAAATCCCCGGCAAGCACCCTAAAGTATGGTCCTAGAAAAAAAAACCAAATAACATAAGAAACCTCAATCACCGCCTACTCAAACAAATAAATATTAGTAAAACCCACCACCCTCATCCATCAAAACCCCCAACGGGTTGACACAATTTACGACCAAAGGTCCAAGTCTCTCGTAAAAGGAAAAAAACCCCATCTTAACCGAATAAACCAAACCAAACCCCTCACTAATTATAATCTAGAAGGAAAAAGAAGAAGAAAAAGCACAGACAACTTATCACTCACGTGATAAGGTGCACACACAATCGCGGTTATGGGGGGAATCAAGTACGGTAAATTAATAAATGTGCCTTGAGGATTAGACCGGCCATTGCGGGGGGATAATATATAAATATCGATCGACGGGGGATGCGACCGACACAACCCGAGCTACGGTATAACACAAGTGGTATAGCGTCGCGTCCTGGGATTTCGTAACTGCAAGCCACTGGGGGATACAGCACTTGGGGCCTATTCATTGGACCGATGAACTTCAGCTCATGACCGGCTCAACCTCTACCTAAAGAACAAAAGTACCAATCCCATTCCACAAGTGCGAATACCAAATGCAACTAGTCTAGCACTATCACGAGCTCCCTAGGATACAAAGACACCACCGAGTCCTGTCTCCATAAAGCCAACTAAGTATCCTAACTTTTTCCATTAACTTAGCGTCACCTTGCCTTTTATAACACGCGCTCGGTTAGCACTGACTAACCTGCTTATGTAGCCCCGGGAGAGAAAAAAACACACACACACCACAAAAGTGCACAACACATATCACATCATCTACATGTGTACTTGTACGAGTACTGGCTCGATCAGCAGGTCAATTACTGCGCCAAGAACCCCAGTTCCAAGTTCTTTTGCAAGGCGCGGCTTTGGGGTTGGGCGCACGGGAAAATTTGAAATAAGCCCCCGCTCGAGATCGCACTCCCTAATATAGAAAGGCAACTTGGACAGCACCTATGTTAATCACTTGTCCTGCTGGCGGGAAGGATATTTTAGATTCTTTTAGTAATTCACCTTGCCTACCGGTGTGATTATCGTAGCCAGCAATGCATTAAAAAAAAAAAAGTTAGGCAATCCTAGAACCCGAAGGCGGCCCAGATTACGTTGGAAAGTCAAAATCCCCACTCTAAAGCAACCACCCGGCCAACACTCCCCTCCAGAACAAGGCCAGCAAGTGGTTACAAAGCCAGACACATTTAGGCTTAGTTGCTCGTAATGTTGTGGCCTTTGTAAAACGGACTGCTGTTGCCTACTTGTACCACCAAGTTCTGAGGCTCCGGCCAATTTTGGCCTGTGCGACGGAGGTCCGCTTTACAAATGTCGACGCATTACGAGCGTGGTACAGTCACTGTAGACCTGCCGCAGCCTGGTAGGATGTCCTACCGGTATCTATGTTTGCCCCCCATACCATCGGTATGTGGATAGGGATTACTCTACGGTTGGTACACCTGGTGGGTTGGGACGGTTCGCCTGCTACTGCGGAATATCCCGGATCACACTCTACAAGGATAGGAACCTGTTAACTGGAACAGACAGGGATATGTTTGGCTGGTTAACCTTAAATAACTTTTCCACAACTTCTCGCCCGTCCTTGTACCATACACCCGGAGGCCAGCAAGCCTGGGGCAGAAACCTCACTGTCTTTCGAAGCTTCATTTATCCGGTTCAATTGATAGTCTCTTAGTAGGGTGTGTGCTATAGTTCGAAGGGGGGGCATCTTGGTATAATACGTAACGGGACCCCCCTCTCCCGACCCAGAATGCAATTTCAGTCTCTACTGGCCCAACAAAACCCATTGACAAAATTCTAATATTGCAAAGAGAAAGGTATGTGTCGGAGGTCATACAAAGGATTCCAGAATCGAAGGGTAAAAGTAATGGGACCGGTTGATGAAAGAGAGAGAGAGAGTTGCTGCCTTGCCCGCCCGTGCATAGATCCACACGAGATTGCCCTACTTATAAAAAGCTGTAGCATGAATATACATCAATATGACCCCCGCCATTTCCCCAATCCTCATCCCCCAAGCGGCCTGGAAACTAGCGGATGTAGGGCGCCGTGATTAATTCATGTCCCAAAGTATCGGATGCCGTTACAGCTCTCACCCGGTTTTCCCTAATCTTACTCCACCTGATTTTCCATAACCCCCGAAAAGACTTCAGAGCCAGTAGTGCAAGAGGCACAGAAATGTATCTCACTAACCTAGACTTTGCGTATTTCCAGACTATCATGGATGAGAATTTGGAAATCTGTAACCTCTACTCACGGAGAAAGCATATTCCGCTCCCCTTAAATCCCCGCCTTGTACTTAGTCCTCCCCCCCCCCAGTCATTTTTCCTACTACGGATAGATACCCCTCCACATATACCCCGCACCCCGCCGCCGCCCGGGATGCCCGAATTTCACTGATTTTCATCCGGGGAAATGGTGTATCCAGACCAACAGAGAAACTCGGAGAAGTATCGTTTGGAGAAAAATAAACAGGGGCTATTCCCATTCCCTTGAACGGTTTTATCTCAATAAATTTTCATACGCGGTATTGATACTTGTTATAATTTAGTAAGCAGGTAGGTATGTATCACCTTCTTCACCCTCCCCTCCAGAAAGGATTGAAATAGCGTGTGGTCGCCGGTCAGGACGTGAGGGCACTCATAAGAAGAGCTAAGACTGCTAGCCTCCCCCCGGGTGCTCTGCCCGAAGGTAGCAAAGTTTGCATTCCTGCAGGGCCAGTACCCTGGCTTTCTTTGTTGACTCCGCCGTAAGCATTACAGCAACCTAATGGATAAAAAGCGACTTCTTACTCATAACTAGAATTTCCTATGCAGTCAATATATATTGGTAGATCGACTTTGGGCAAAAGATACTAGAGCGCCCAAGTCAAGCAATTCCGCTCGCTAGGGAATCTATATACCATTCAGAATTTCGCAGCCGCTCGTTTCCCCCAAATCGAAAGGAGTAAGTAAACCAACTTTTTAAAATAAAAATATTTCCCGTTCGATAATAACTCAATTTGAAGGGGGGATCCAACTCCCGGGCTCCTGCTAATTGTACAGGAGGTTAATTGTTTCTTGACGTGTGAACCATTAGGTATTTTTACATCTTGTCGCTACAGGAACAGGTACTTGTCCTGTTGTCTTGAATTTTTGCCTATAGTTGAGGATACTATGCTGTGATTTTATTTATTGAACATTTAATGCGTTGGAGAAATAGTTTTGTTTCCGCCTTCCTTCCTTGCCCGGTAGTCCCCTGGTATTCCACTCAGCGGGCCAACCCTCTATAGAGACCGGGGGTGGGGTTCATAGATATCATACAAAGTCAAATGGTCTCCTTTTTAGGTTCTCCAACAAATGAGACTTTAGAAAAATTTGGAGGTATCCCCCTGCAGTGTTGACAGTGCCGAATTTCCCCACATCCTGCTAAAGAGACACTAATAGCAAGATTGGCTTGTTTCTTTAATTAATGGATTCAATCTCATAGCGGTGTAAAGTTACCACATGACTCGGGATGTTGGTTATCATAGTAAATATCAACCGGGGCATTACCTCGCAATTATGGCTAACATCGCTCTAATATCAGGTTTACTGATCCTGTTGATGGAAAAAAGATCTGCATCATAATAATATTATCATAACTTGACTTGAAATGCTTTTGATATCACTCGATTGATATACATATCTAGAAAAGTGGGCGGAGCTAGTTTTTTTAGTTTGCATTTTAGCGTGATGTAGGGGGATTCAGCACTGCAGGGGATAAGAGACTTTAAACCGCTCGCAGGGGTATCCGGTTCTGCGCAATCCCCGATAGGGGTGTACGGCCGTAGTAGTTTCAGATTCGAGTCACTTCCTATGAGTAGATGCTGCCGACTTAAGGTGGGAGGTTGAACAGTAGTGTTAGAGTTGCTCAGGGGATGCCCCCCACTATATCGCGAAATGCCACAATGGAGGAATGTCCTTGTCGGATGTGCATGGCTTTGTTGCGGGAATGTGGGGGACTGTTTAGGGGACACGTAGATGGTACGGATATGGGAGATTGTTCAACAATATATTTTACCCATCTGTCTTTCCTCTGTTATCGCGGGAGTGTACGGATGAACAAGAGCATGCGGGAAATACAGAGAAAGAATGTGGTGAGTGATCCATGAAAGGATCAGGGTGTGGTATTTGTGTTTTTACTTATATACCCCCTCTCCACCGTCAGTTCAGTTTTTAGCAAGAGCGAAGTTGAGGGCGAGAGAATTAACGAAGCACGAGCGGTGAAACTTACATTCCATATGCTTCCTCCAAGGCGCCCAAGTTCCACGCGAATTCTCTTGGTCTGTCACCCATTCCGGTGCGACCCTCATCTCCCCAACTCCACTAACAGAACGCAGATTCCAAGCGAGAAAGTTGAAATAAAAACTACTTATCCTGTATCTAGAAGCCTTGGGTAATTTTCTGCTTGCTTCCTCAGCCCTTTATTCCCCGCTCTGCCCCTAATCTAGACCTTGCACAAAATTTGTTGGCTGTCATTTTTCATCAATTATCACTCGACTTTCAGTTTCCTCAATTGACCACCTTCATCAATCATCCCCCCATCCCAGACCGCCTGCTCAGGATTCCGACCATCCGGGACAACCGTGGAGGATAGTAACTTGGGCAATTTTTCCCCTCTAGTGCTTGCGCCTTTCTTCTGTCGCGCTCGAGTGCATACCAACTTCACTCGGCGACCAAAACCAGCAGACAGCTTGAAAACCCACCTCCAGAGCTCGTACTAGCGCTTATGCTCACGAACTACGAACCTCCGATTTGAACTGGGCTAAACTAATGTAGTAAAACCCCCAATTGCAGGCATCGCAGCTCACCCCCGGGAAATCCCGAGAGCAATCGCGGGCGATCGGAACGCTTAAAGATTTTGCGTACCCTCAGTATTCAACACCTATACAACGCTGCAAGGACTCTCTCACGGATAGACAGAGATCACAAAGCAATGTTGAGCTCACGCATCAAGATTGGGTTCTCTTGATACCCGTTGGAAACTGTGGTCAACGGTTGTGCTCTCGCTTTCTCTGTTGCTGCGGTCACGAGTGACACCTCGTGACCGTTTGCGTCACCCCCCCCTGCCCCCTCTCGATATCTACGCCCCCCTTCTTTCTTCCCCCTCCCCCCTCTTCTTCCTTCTCTCTCTCTGCCTTCTTCTCTTTGTCCGACTAGCAATGCAAGCTGTTCGCTCACGCTGGAGACCCGCTCTCCTTCTTTTGAACTTGTGATATACCACCACTCGCTTCCACTTATGCACTCCCGATGCCTCTCGACAATACCAAGTCTTTCTGTGGACCATCAATAGACAGAGATTTGAGTGAGCAGAAGGCCGTGTGGGAAACGGGAGGATTGTCAAAACCAAGGAATGCAAATACAATCTTATACTGCGCCATATAAAATGTGCAAGTGCCGAAAAACAGCGGCTCTGGGCAACAAAAAGCATCTACATCCACCGCTAGGTTTATTATATCCAACCCCCCCCCCAGCCATACAAAATCCAGACAACGATCTGGAAAATGCATCCCCCGCCGGGCGCCATGCGAGCGACCGAAGACTCCAGACCCAGCAACAGGAAGGGGAAAATAAAATACAATAGATCCCCCGAGGGCACAAGAACTCTACGTATCATAACAGCACGCACGAATCATCACCTCGGCATTAGCGAAGCGCTCCCGAAACTGGGGCATGTTTTCTGGTCAATTCTCTAGGATAAAGCCGGACACCGGTAACGCACTTGTCCATTCCAAAAGTATCCGGATATCTCGGCGTATTCTGGGCCCAAACCGTGCCAAGATTTTCCGACAACATTTGGAATGAATGGGCAAGTATCGGATGTAAGTGTGGGGGGGGATCCATAGAGTTGGCAAGACATCCCATAGTATTCCACGATCATTAGTCGATTTCATCATATACAGTAATGTAACTTATCCACCAGCAAAAAAAACCGGACGATGAAAGAAAGCCGACGTGCAAAAAGAAGGCAAGAAATAAATTCAGGCAACCAGCCAGATAGACAGCCAGACAGATACTCCCGGACGGGATGGTGAAAAAACAGTAAAGAGAAGAGAAGATACGTAAACGTATAGAAACTTTGTGTGGAAAATGTTATCATACAGCAGAATAAATAAATAACCAACCCAAAAGAAAACCCCAAACTCCCGCCTTCCCCTTAACCACCACCACCACCCCCCGCCAACAACAACTCCAGCAAATCCACCCCGCCAACATCAACGCCCATCTGACCCTGCGTAACACTAGCATCGAAACCAGCGCCAACAATGGGATCAATCGGTAGCGCCAGCCAATCCTCATACCCGTGGAAGTAGAGCTCAGTATCCGGCATCTCCGCTCCGTCGTACCCATACTCTCCACTGGCTACGTCGGTTTGTAGCATGCCGGGAGTCGGAGGTGGGGGCATCTTCACCTTCACCTTTGCCGGCATGGCCTGTGGTGGTGGGGTATTTGCGGATGTATCGGTAGTAGCATTAGTAGTTGCGCCGCTAGTGGGAATAATCTTGACGACCCGAGCCTGAATCCGATTCGTTAATGTCTCTAGCAAATCCGCGAAGCGTAATGCAACGTGTACATCGTCAACGCTTGCCTTGCGTAGTGCGTCTATCGTTGAATGGATGAGGGTTACGCTAGTCGTGACGTCATGTTCTTTCGCGCCAAGCGCGAAAGTCTTCAGTAGGAACATGCTTGCGCCCAAGATGCGTAGGTAGATTCGTATCGGCGCGTGCTTAAGGTATCCTCCCGGGTACATCTTCTCCACGACGCAGGACAGGAGAGCGCGGGAGGCGTCGACGACTTCCCTTATAAAGGACATGTCCTTCGCATTCACCTGCGCCACTGCGGCTTTCGTGTCGTTGTCCACAATGCACCGGTCCACGACGGCTTGGAGAGCGAGGGAGTTGATGTAAAACCTAACGTGCTCGTATTCCATGCTGAGGATGTGGTGGATCGGGCTCGGAAGGCCGAGGGCATCGAAATCACGCTTCCAGTTTTTCAACAGGGGTTGGAAGTGCTCCAGAAGCCCCACATAGCGGCCCGTCCGCATAATGTTCTTGGTCTCCCGACGAGAGGGGAAGAGGTCCTCGGCGGAGGACTTCATCAGCATTGTTAGATCAACCCAGCTGTGGAAGATCACGTCCTGAAGTTCATCGTCGCTCTCCCAGCGGCCAGTCATGGTCACGCTAGCTGGGGAGGCGCCGGTAGAGTTGAGCTTGTGTTGAACAGAGTCGGTGATATGTCGCGGGATCATGCTCGTCCAGCCGAGGCGCGAGGCGAGTTGGAGGACGTAGACGAGGAGGAGCTTCTGGATTCTCTGGAAGCGGAGACGGTAGCCTGTGTCCGGCGGGGGCGGTTCTGTGGAGGGGAGGTGTGCGGGGGCGGTGGATGCCGGCTCGTCTATCTCGTCAAAGACACCGAGCTCATACGCCAGCGCCAGGGCATTGCCCAACAACATCCAACTCATCCGGTCGCTGCGATACGCCGGCTCGAGTAGGTTTTCGATGCGATCGCCCAGGCCCTCAACCACTCCTCCGCCCTTGCGCGGTTTCCGCCGGGGGTGCGTGGTTTCACACTCCTCGCTGTCAGACGAGTCCAGCATCCAGTCGCCCTCCTCCACGCCCATTGGGAAGTGCAGCCCGCGGACGTGCCACTCCGTGAGTATCAATAAACCTTCCACCGTCCCCAGTGTGCGCAGACCGCGCGCTACCCTTGCGCTACGTGCATGCGAGTGGTTGTTGCTGCTTGTGGTGCCAAGACCACCCCAGCCACCACCCCACATGAGTCCTTCGCAGCCGTCGCGAACTTCGCGCCATAGCATATCGTGGATCGCATACGACCTTGACTTGCCCCCCGGGCCCGAAAGGACCATATAACGTGATGTTATGAGAAGGATGATGGTTGTCAGGAAGGGTTCTAAGCGAAGGAGTGAGGGATGGTGGCTGGGGTGAGAAATGTGTAGAAGGGAGGGTGAGGTTAGGGTTGGTGACAACGGGTGTAGATGTTTGTAAAAGCTTTATCACTCCATCAGCAAAAATGTACATGTGCCTCAACCGGGGTATAAAAAAAAGTTGGGGGGTTACTATTCAACATATTGAATTGCTTCACTCGCGGTGAACCATCCCGCCTTGACAAACCGAAATTTGTTCCACACCCGGATCGCCTTTTCCAGCCCATCCCTATCCTCGTGAGTGGTGCTAATGCTCAGACTCCTGGTAGTCCCCAGCCGGCCAACCTGCATTCGGGGAGAAGTGGTAGAATTGCTTCCCGCCCGCCTGCGAGTAAACGAGAAACCATTATCACCCGCCGAGGAGAACCGAACCCCGATCCCATTCTGTGCAGCCGGTGACCGGCCATCGCCGACATCCTTCTCACCTTCCCCGTCCGTATCGCTGGACGACTTCCCATCATCATCGGACAACGGTGTATCCTTCCCCGCTGCCTCAATAAGCGTTAACAGCGCCTCGTGCGAGTTGTAAACTGGGGTCTGGAGCAACGTTTCAGCGGCGGTTGCCGAGTCCCCGTCCCTACTCTCGACATCCCCATCTCGTTCCGCGAGTCGCGGGTCAATAGGAGTGACGAAGGGTTTCCCCGCAAAGCCGGGTGAATAGGAGGGGGAATTGACGAATTCCCCGTGACCAATTGAACGGGAGCGTTTGATCGGCGACAGCACTTGCTCGTCATCCTCGTGTTTCCTAATCACGCCGCGGACGGCACCGCGACCGCGACCAATTCCTACCTCGTCCGCGCTGGGGGTCCTCGTCTTGCGTCTCGTAGCGGAAAAGTAGCATTCTTTGGATTCGCGACGGCAGCGGACGCAGGGTGGGTCGTGCGGCGCTTCTACGGAGCCGAGGTCGCAACGAACTTTTCTCTGGCGACAGGGAATGCAAGCTTGGTAAGTCCTTTTGTGAATTGCTGGAGGCGGAGGCGTTGGATTCGCTGCTGTTTTTGAAGCAAATGCTTGAGTCAGTTTTGACGATCCGGGGGGAGAAGGAAGGAAGGGGGAGGCAGAAGGAAGAGAGTTGGAAAGGGAAAACCCACCAGGAATCCCTGTTGCGCCGGTTGTAGGTGGATGAACTGTTGAGAAAGTGGGATTCGGGGATGCCTCATCCGTAGTTCGAGGATCGTAAGACATTTTAAGATTAAGATTATTCGGCTTTTGGCGGATACTCACTCACTCACGGTGGGGTTGTAGGGTGGTTTGCAACGGTTTAAAGCGGTGTCCTCTGTTGAAAAGGAAGAAGGAAAAAAAAAGAAGTTTGTTTGTCAGGATCTGAGCTTTAGAAGGAAGAGGAAAGAGACACTGAGCGACGGGGGCACATGGTGACACTTGCCGACCCCAACCCTCGCCAAGAAGAGAGTGCCGACTCAGTGAGGGCAGATGATCGGGTAGACCTTCCCGAATTAGGTTGGAAGCAGCGAGAGACGTCACCAAAGTTGAGGAGCTCTCTCACTCGACCGACGGAGGATGGGAGATGAGCTTCTACTTAACCTTGCTTTCCAGAGAAGATTGGGGGCCGCCAATGAGATTGGGAGAGGAATGTCATGGAGCTTCCAATTGTGATTTGAAGTGTGCTAGCAAGGCTTCCACACCATTGATGCTGTTGATAAGTTCACCTCCCACCATTGGATTGAGCGGGGAGGGCTAGAGGCTCTCGTGACTATCAACTTGAGTGCTTCTTTTGATCACGACAAATCTCCCCGCCCTCCAGCGCATCATTCACCACCGTTTTCTTCACTTGGTAAAATATCTCGCTGAGCACGACTCACTCCTTCCCTTTGGATTGCCAGCCCACCATACCCGTACCCTATCCTGTGCCGGTCAAGCACAGCTGATGTGCCCGGAACCCCTCATCAGTTCTTGGCACCAGCCCCATCAACGCCACACGGCTATGGCTTCGTAGAGTGCTTAAGCGATTTGGGTGCGAAGAACTCGTAGAGTTACTTACCGGTGCTGCAATATTCTCGGTCAACCATAGTTGGTATTCTTTCTGAGTATTGCTCAATCGCAAGCAACATGCGGTCCTCATAACCTCGTCGGCTTGGTGAAAGATGGCTTTGAAGACATACGTGATTCTAATTAAAGCCGAGAGAGTTTCAATATTTCTCACCACATCAAAGGTCCCGAGTACATATTCTGTCATCGTCCACTCACCTTTTCCTATTCTTTACTTCCTTGATCTAAACTATATTCTCTTGTAGACAGGAAGTTTCATTCATCCCTAACTTGCATTGCTAAACCCTGATAGAGTATCGGGCAAACCCCCTGCTCGTTTTGCCGGTGCTCGCAACGCAGGGAAAGATTGTCCTATCCCTTAAAGTTAGACTGAGACTTATTCCACCCATCTCATGGGCGCTCCCACAGACTAAGGGATACTCGAATAACCTTAAAAACAGTAAACATTTTTCACCAATATTATTCATCTAGGGTTTTCTTAAATACCAGTACTTACGGGAGTCCCGATGCTCTCCGCACTGTCTCTGAACCTGAAACCGAGAACTCGCTCACATCAGACTGGGGAAGCGGGGGATAAGTGAGAAGAACTCACTCACCAGTGCTTTAGGAAACCAAAATTAGCTTCCAGAAGAACAGTTTCTGCCGCCATCCCGCTACCAATACCTGTCCAGCCCGAGTGCGAGTGCTGCCATGTGAAGTTGAGGATACTAATTCCTGGAAAACCCCCACTAAGATGATAAATCCGCAATTGAAAGATTATCATCCGGAATCTCCTCCCTGGCACTTGCGTCAGCCCCGACAACGCTCAGTTTCTATGTGGACGGCGTAGGAATGCTCAAACATTTCGTTTAAGATAGTGGTGTGGATAGTGATATCGTCCGTCAATAAAATTAACCGCACCGTACAAAACCCAAAGTTTCCATGGCAACACAACTCCTCACGATCCCGCATTTTCAACGCCACCTAAAGATGCTCGTCTGGATCAAATATTAATTCCTACTATCTACTCTACTATGTATTTACATTTTATGGCTTTTTTTTTTTGATGATGGTGGGGGGGTGCTGTTATCACAGCTGGTGTTTTACTGTCCATTGATGTACGGTTAATTTTGTTAAGGCACCATACCCCAAGGGCCTGTTTAGATGCAATGGTTCCGTTCCGTTGGCCCATACAAATGACCATTTCCTGCCATTCCAAAAAGTTGTAAACGGAATGGCAGTTTAGCACAACAGGTATCAACCTTTCCATTTTAAAACACAGGTAGAAATATTAGGTGTGAAAAACCATTTGTTAACCATTAGGGACAACCATTCCTAGATGTCAAACAATTTCACAGCGGAACGGTTGCCACTTCTCCCACTTTTGCCAAACAGGCCCTAACCAATTGTCCTCCCCAACCGCTCTTCAAACGCACTTTTGCGTTTCCTCCATTTCCCTATAATGTCCTCGGATGGTGCTTGTAAAGTAGCTGCTACCCTACCGTAAAGTATCAAAAAAGTCGCACTGGCCAAAGAGACTACCGTAGCGTGTGTGGCTGGTGCTTCGTTCTCATGCTTTGGTTCGCCCAAATCGCGGTCGGATTGTGGGGTAAGACCCGGCCATCCACCACTTATTTCCCGAGCCACGAGATCCTCCTCCACCCTTGACCTTGTTAACCTGCAACAACGGACCACCCAACTCATTTCTATACTGACCATACGGCAGATCGGTGACCAAATGCTGGCAAACACCCGGATTTTAACTTCCCTGCAGTAAAAACCGAAATAATTGGGCATCACGCCAAGATGTTGGAGTTCGCCCCCCCTAGTAAGGTCTGTTGTCTCAAGTGAGGGCTGAAAGAGAATCTTCTCGGTGTGTTTTCTCCCCCCCCTAATCCAAAGGGGAAATTCTGGACGTCCTAGAGCTATGCCCAATTATTTCGGTTTTTACCGGTATTAAACTCACCACTCGTATTTTTCGGAGATCTTAGGGAGGGCAGTGGTTGAGGTTGAGGATGATAGCGTTAACCATTCAGGTATGATATCCATCTCCTTGACCGGTGGAAAATATTATGCCCCCCCTGTCGGTGTCTAAGACACGGGTTAATAAGCAGCATTCGTTGATTACTACTACAAGTTCGTAGATGTGCAAACTTCAGACCTGGTTGTCATTGAGGTTAACAAGGCTGAGGGCGGAGGAGAACTCTGCAACTCGGGTGCCGGTACTGGTAGAATTACTATCGATACCCTTTACCCAGTATTTGCCTAGTGCTTCAGCGTCTCTAGCCCAACTTTCACTAGATCCCACCGATGTCGCTGAGCCGAAGTCGCAACCCCGGTTAGCCTACAAGAGCAGCATAACTCCCGGCACGAACGGCACGGGATTTCATCTACAAACCCGCCGCCCTGGCGGGAAAGAGAATCTACTAGTAGCAGCCCGATCTACCCGAACTATTGGGCAACTCCTATCATACGATACAGCACAGCTCAGAATATCGGACGAGTCCGCGTAACCGATTCGAATAAATTTTCTAAATCCCAGCCTGCTATTCCTACACTAAAAGACTGCTATCAAAGAGTGGGGGGAATAGATATTTCATTCACTTATTGAACCCCCCCCCCCATCCGTCAATCTTAGAAGTGCGAAGATATCTTGCTCCGGACCCAACCGGGTCCCGAGATTTGTGGGCGGCCTGCTACGTGCCCGTTAAGCCTTCTGGAAGACTGACGCAGCGGAGTCGCAACCCACTCGGACCGGGAAAGCGCAAGGCGCCGTCTATCTACAGTACAAGTGCCCCCACCCCTCCGCAAGAAATATATAGCAGAATTGTAGGGCCGAGAACTTGCATAAAATTAGTGTGACAAACAATTCCCCCTAACCTCCCGTATCATCCCGGGAGCTGGCGAAGGGCTCACCCGGGGGTGACGGATGATTCACTTCTTCCTCATCCTCCCCTCATCCTTGACTATTACTCTTCTGCCTTGTCTTCCCTCCGGACACGTCAGAAGGCCGGATTGCCCTACACAGTGAGGAACGGATAAGCCTTTTTTTGTATTCAGAGAGAGGTCTTTGAGAAGTTCTATTCCCCGATTAGTGAAGGTGCCGGATCTCTCTGCGTGAGGCGGGATTTTCGGGGGGAGTGCTGTCGTTTTCGGGTGGACATTAGCGGAGAGGGAGTGCATCGCGGCATCGGTATGGGGAGGAGGGGCAAAAGAGGGCTGCAGGAGACCTATCGCTTTTCTTGAATTGAGTTGTTTCTTTTGAGGTGACAGCCTTGTTATGGTGCCCTGTCTGCATGCCCTAACTCCCGGCATACGTAGGCCCTTCGGCTCGGGGGGATAACCAAAGGATGAAGCACTGGGGATGCTATCAAGGTAAATGGAACGCTGCTGAGCGCGAGAGACGATGAACTAGACGATCGATAGAGGTGTTATCTGGGGACCGACCGTGGAAATGGCAAATCCCCGGAGAGCCTGCAGCCTTGGACCTTGAAAGAAGAGCAGATTTTCAGATTCGATAGAAACGAATGCAAGGAAGCTCCCCGGCAATGGCAGGAACTGTTAGGAAATCTGTTGATGCTGCTTGGCATGCTCTGGCTAGAGTTCCTTTTGTTTCATAAGAAGAGTTCGGTGTTGTTGGACGCATATGCTTGAGTTTGTTACCGGAGTGGGAAGGATAGTTCAGGAGATATGCGGACGGAATGGATACGGGAGAATGTTCTATAAAAGTCTTTATCCGCAATGTTCTTTTCTTTGCTGTCACGGGAGTGTGTACGGAGGAATAGGGACATGTGGCAAACACAGAGATCCTTGGGAGGATCAGGAAGTCGTGTTATGTTTTATTTATGCGCCCGTCTCTACCGATAGCTTGATTTTAGTCGGTTGGAAAAAACAGAGCAGAGTTGAGAGCGAGAGCGAATGAACGAAGTATTACGGGCGGAAAAATTACGTTCCATATGCCTTCCTCCAAAGTGCCCAAGTTCCAGGTGAAATCTCTTAGTCTACTGGCTCTTTCCGTGCGACCCTCATTTCCCTGCATTGACATTCGGAAGCTTGGAAAGTTGTCTCCGTTGATGGACGGGGTGGAGTCTGGACAGTCAAAGGGGAACCTGAATGCCGTGGAGATGAACGCAGAACAAGAGTCCATCATTGTACCAAAGGCGGAGGAGAGCAGGAGTCCTTCTGAAGCATTTCCTTTGTTAAAGGACTACACAGGATGTTTCTTTCATTTGCTACCACAGGGGGAGTAGACAAGCAATGGGGAGCATGCGTGGGAGAAGGCGGATATGAGTGGTGATCACCAGAAGGGTGAGAATGACTTGGCCATGTTTTTGTTTCATATATATACTCCTGTCTTTACCGTTAGTTTAGCGAAAAAGAAAAAGAAGGGAAGTAGTTGCGTGCTATCTATTTTGTGAATCACCGACGCTTCAATTGATAGCAGAATCTTGACGTCTCAAGAACAACGACTAATTTATGTCTGGAATTCATCACTTCTCGCATAGAGGACAAGCACGAATAATCTGGAAAACGGGGAACGAAGTAGGGGCTGGGTGCGCATTGAAGAAGTGAGGAAGAAGAGAAGGAAGGAAGGAAAGAAGAAGCGTTAGGAATGGAATAGAGGTGAAGCGGAGGAAATTGGGGGAACGGATGTGAAGAGGTCAGGGGAGGTTGGGACAGGGAGAGAAGAGATGCAGCCAATGTTATCTTGGGAAAAGAAAGTCTTGGAAAGGAAGAAGTATGTAAAAAATTTCCGAGTTATGTATTTAAAGATGCTAGTTTCCCTCCCGAGTAGGAAGAGAGAATCAAGATAAGGCATCCTCCTCCGATATATATCCCCCCTTCCACGTTGAGAGTCTTTAGTTTTTCTTTAATATTTCCGTTGATAGACAGTCAACGGGGAGCGTGAAGGCAGCGGAGATGAAGGCAGAACAAGAGCCCATAATTGTACCAAAGGCGGAGGAGAGTGGGAGTCCTTCTGAAGCATTTCGTTTGTTAAGTGATCACACAGAATGATTCCTTCACTCGTCACCACGGGGGGGGGGAGTGGGCAAGCAATGGGGAACATGCGTAGGAGAAGGCGGACACGAGTGCTGATCACCGGAAGGGTGAGGATGACTTGATTATGTTTTTTTCCTCATATATGCTCCTGTCTTTACCGTTAGTTTAGCAAGCAAAAAGAAGAAGAAGAAGAGAAGTAGTTGCGTGCTATCCACCCCCGCTCCCATTCGGTGCAGTATTTTTCATTCTGTCCAATAAAGACTAGGTAGAGCCGTCAGAGGGCGAGGTCTTGTGAGAGTGAATAAACGTATAAGCCGTTAGAGAGAGGGGGCCATGTTGAGGGAGAACTCTGTTTGATACGTGAAGCAAAAATCACCAAATCAATTGGGGGATTGGCAGGTTTGATGAAGTTTCAACTCTGATTCCCTCTTTAGTGTTATGGAGAAAAGGTTTTAGTTATGGTCGGAGCTGCACGAACCATCGGATCCATTTTCGTGGGAAATTCTAAAGTAGTTCTCGTATCTACTTGTGATATGATTAAGGTATAAATGGGTAGGTCCTCAACGCCTATTACAGGAAGCTTACTCTCTCCACAAAATAAAGAGAGATTTAAGGCTTACTTTTGCTCCACCTGGTACTGTGCTGTACATACTGTGCTCTGAAAAGAACTATACCCCGTGCCGTATCATGGCTTGGTCATTGGATTCATAGTCAGAGGATGCAGCTTTACGTTGTCAGCAACCCGACACATTCTAAATTGACTAGCAAGCATGGGGAGGCACGATCTAGTGAGTAAGTAGCATAGTGTTCACTATTTTTATTTCCGACAAGGAGCAAGGGGAGGGGGACGGGATCTCAAGTGGTTCCACGATACCCATATTAGAGAACTGGTGAGCCGTGGATCCAAAGTGAATCTCTAACCGATGTTTCCTATGGGATTGGAGGCCTTGCGGGGCTAAGGCAATATCCCGGGGGGAGAATAGGCGTTACTGGGGATGGTGGTCTGATTCAAGTTTCTATTTTCTGGAGGAGTGACGATGAGGTGCATGCTCCGTGGATCATTTCGTGTCACTCGTCTACGTTAAGTGTAGATTTTCAGCTCCGACACCGGAGGAAAAGGAATGTCAACGAACAGGATACTGGGAGTTTGTGCTCCTATTCTAATTAGCTCATTCCGATCTTTGCAGCGATCAGTTCTTGCACTAAGTAGAGAGTAGTGCCTCTGGGTCAGCTCTGTTTCTTATTCAGATTGAGTGAGTTGTCTCCTCCGAGGGAGCCAATTGTGCTTCTACCTTGTCCTGATCGGCACTCTATATCGATTAGTGTAACTGAATTGCCCTAGCAATACGAGAGTACTAGCAGGGCCCTCGGCGTAGTGCGCCTTGAAACAGCCTTCCATCCATGACGATATACTCGATTTCGGAGGTATCGAACGATTATTTTTTTCTCTTGTCACTTTTATAGGAGGTTTTTGATACCATAGTAATACTCAGGAGTAGAAGTATTTTTATCGCTGCAACGTAGCGTAAGAGTTACTTTGTACAGGGGTGAGAGAATGCTGGAGCCATGTAGTAATGTACTATTGAGTGGGAGTAATGACGATTTAACTAATGTGGAGGGGGTTTGACTTCCATGCCCCGAGGAGCTCATCAATTCGCAGCTGAATACTCTTAAGTTTTCCAAGTCAATTCGAATTAGTGGGGTAAGGGGAGCAGTTGCGGGATTGAGACAACCTAGTTTCTGGTCTAAGGGGAGGAGGGCTGACGGGTGGAAAAAGTGCCGTGTGGTACTCTACAGCGGGAGTGTGCAGGGCCAAGTATGTCTACAAAGCCATGTCCTGACCGGTGCTTCCTAACGTATGGTCACTGCCTACTCTGAGGTCCATGAGAGAGCTCGGGGGACACATGCAGGAGATGTCACGTGTAGGGCGTTTTGTTTTGCCTTTTCTCTCTTGCTTTTTTTCTTTGGCTGATGCATGGCCCAGAGCCTGGATGCTAAGGAAGGAAGGAATATCCGTTCTCGACACCCATGAGCTAGCCTACCAGTTGTCCTCCCATGTGGTAGTGTGTGATCCGTGGCTAAGGTTCCTTGTAGCTGGTTTGCTACTAATTTTAAGTTTTTTTGCGCCAAACAAAATTGTCATCTAGAGGGTTAAAAAAAAAGAAGGAAATTTTGGGAAAAAGCCCGCTAGCCGGCGATATATTATGACATACGATTCGGGCATTTTAATTACCGGCGGATCGCTCGATGTCCGAACTACTTCAACTATTTTTGTCCATGGAAAATTAGCTGGCATGGTATATCACTAGATCAATGCAAAGTGCGGAAATGAATGCATATCCGCCTGCCGTCTATATTCCTAGACGCACTAAAAGCTCAATGCTGTCAAGCTCTTGTAGGTCGCTAGACAGGCACTCTAGAGAACCGTGGGAATTATCTCCGTGGATTGAAAACGTGAGTTTCACCATATGGGTCATAACCGGGCTAGATAGAGAATGTGGATCCAGCAAATATAGAAAGGTACAGAATGGACTACCGTAAAAACCGAAATAATTGGGCATGGCGCTAGGACGTCCAGAATTGCCCCTTTTGATTAGGGGGACAAAACACACCGCGAAGATTCTCCTTCAGCCCTCACCTGAGACAGCAGACCTTACCAGGAGAGGCAACTCCAACGTCCTAGCGTGATGCCCAATTATTTCGGTCTTTACGGTACTTGCAATTCCCAGTTTCGGTATGGGTGACTATGCATGCACAAGCCGTGCTATAGAAAATAAGGAAATTGACTACTGGTCTTCGCTCAAGGATAAATACATGTAGTCAGATTACTTTTCCCATAGAGCTGTCGAGGTACCTCTTAGTAACCGTGCGACCCATCACAATTTCTACAGCATAGGGTATGTAAGGAGAGGACCAGGGCGCTGTACTGGGATTTGTAATCCTGAGGGTTGGGCCTCCGGGAGTAGTTTGTAGTTTAGCAATTCGACGATTCTAGGCTTTATTCCCGCCAGTAATGTGGGCTGCCGGTGTACGGATCGCTGAACTTCCTTGAGTGATTGAGTGCCAGCGAAACTGCACATATCGTGTCCATCGGGACATCGATGTTCCTAGGATTCCCCAGCAAGGGGGCTGCTAGAATGCCTAATCCAGTAAGCAACTTTAGTAAGATACCTTTTTGTGCTCGTCATAGTAAGTGAGAGCTCTCCGGGGCCAAGGCTTTACCCGTTGAAGTGTACGGAGTCGACCTTGTCCACGAAAAGCTGGGCATTTCTTAGAAACCTATTACTCTGCACTAGAGAATCTTATGTTTAGATCCCTGCGTCCGGCAGTGGAGGTGCAGTTAGTTACGCGGGATGATTACCCGATATTGCACTTTATCGAGTAACTTACCCAACTTATCTTATCGCTTGCAGGCTACCCATCAAGGCTCTTTGCCAAGTTAGCGCACGATACAGTAATAGACACGCAGGACATGCAACCTTCTTTACTGTGTTTAATTATCAAAAATTGCCACTAGAAGGTTAAAGTGCACCACCTCCCAGCAGAACCTTGTCTTCAGCACGGGCCAACTACTATGTCGGGTGCGTGCGAGTAAGGAAGCAACGTCACTCAGCAAATAATCAGTTGATATTATTAACGTTCCACCACCTTGTCCCAAAGATGCGAATATTATCACTGGCTGGTGCCATTAGCGCCCAGGTGCCAAGGGCCAAGCCTACAACGCTCAGCCTCACTGGAAAATAATCTAGTGGCGGAAAGGGCGTCCTTCCAGCCAACGAAAAAATTCCCCGATCCACCCAACAGCCTTGGAAGGAGTAATTATTTGTGGCGCTAGGACTGACACTATTTGGAGCGGGTGGCGTGCAGACCCGAAGCGCGAACTCTGTTGGGAAAAAAAAAACGGGTATCATACTTATCCATGTGCGGAAGGAATTAGTAACCCTATCCTTTCGAGGCTTTGAGGGAGATACAAGCTACAGAACCCGAACACCCGAGTCAGAAATTCTGTATGGGCCGTCAGATCCGCACAGATAATTTTGCCATACAAATTTTTATCCCTGTATTCGTGTTCTATATACCCGCAATCTGTACAGACATAAGAGCTCTGCTTGCGCTGGAGAGTTCTAATAATGGGGGTATGATACTATCGGTCGGTGGGAATCATGGCTGACCTAGATCTCCCGGGTAGCCTAAATATTTCTCCACAAGAACTCTCGATCTAGTATCGTACAGTGATTTACCTACTGCCGTAGCCCTATCGGGCATTTGGGCGCCCTGTTGTACCAGACTGTGCTATGCTGCATACCCCATGCATCGATAATACCGTGCATGCATATTGACAAAATAGCAACCCCGAAATAAATCGGCAGTCAGCGTAATCACACATAGGTACTCATCCACACCCACCTTCTCCCCACCACTCTACCGAAAAAGAGTAATGTGTACCGTACTATCGAATTTCCCGGTGAGTACAGCCTCGTGGTGCCTTGGATGACCACATCTTTATTCCCTGGTACTGTAATTGGTCCATGCAAAGCGCGAAGATCAATCAATAACCTTAATTTTCGGTCTTCTGGAACGAAGCTGCTTGCTGCGGCCGCGCCTATCGTCGCTGAGGAAAATTCTAGGGCTCTATTTCGATAACGTGTTTGGGGCGATTTTCTAATCGGCCTTGTAATATTCTCGGCACCTGGGCTCTGACGAGTGAAGGCCAGGATTACCGACTGATAGAGATGCGTGGCGGAGAGATTGCCAAAATAGTGCTATGATCGGGAGGTGTCAGGAATATTGATGATATTATACTTCGCAAGTGGGAGCTGGAGGAGTATATAGTCTGTCGAGATTCCCCCGTCGTCGGCTTTTCCTTTCTCTTCACCATCCTCATTCTCATCTTCATTCCTCATCCCTCTCTTCCTTCTTCCTCTTCTACTTTTCTTCTATTCTTCTTTCACTTTTTCACTTTATTCCCTATCGCGTTGACATATCTCTCTGCACTTTCGACTTCACCGTTTCACGGTCTATAGCTTAACATGCTACTCAAATCACTCGCTTCAATCCTCGCACTAAGCACTGCGCTAGCAGCTGCTGTCCCAGCACCGGAGTATGTTTTCCTTCCCTCAATTCACAACCTCTGACACAAAACTAACATATTCTAGCTACGAACGATCCAAGTGCCCATCCGGAAAGCCCTTCACTGGTCAGGCTGGCTGCTCTACATGTACTAATGAAGGCAACATCGTCTGTGGCCGTGACGAGGATGTCGTCGCAGACCTCAAATGCACACGCTTCTCCACCGGCCTAGTTTGGGTGCCTGTCAAGAACCCCGGCAAGTGCGGCGTCGACTCCCCACACTACCCTCGCGACCAATACAACCAATACCCTCCTTCTTGCCCATCCGGAAAGCCCTTCACAGGTCAGGCTGGCTGCTCCACCTGCTCCAAGGAAGGCAACATCGTCTGTGGCCGTGATGAGGATGTCGTCGCTGACCTCAAATGCACACGCTTCTCCACCGGCCTTGTCTGGGTCCCCGTCAAGAACCCCGGCAAGTGCGGCGTCGACTCCCCACACTACCCTCGCGACCAATACAACCAATACCCTCCTTCTTGTCCATCCGGAAAGCCCTTCACTGGCCAAGCTGGTTGCTCCACCTGCTCCAAGGAAGGAAATATCGTATGCGGCCGTGATGAGGATGTCGTCGCTGACCTCAAGTGCACACGCTTCTCCACCGGCCTTGTCTGGGTCCCCGTCAAGAACCCCGGCAAGTGCGGTGTCGACCACCCATACCTCATGACCCGTGACCAGCACGACCAATACGCTTCTTGCCCATCCGGAAAGCCCTTCACAGGCCAAGCTGGCTGCTCTACCTGCTCCAAGGAAGGAAATATCGTGTGTGGTCGTGACGAGGATGTTGTGGCCGACCTCAAGTGCACACGCTTCTCCAGCGGCCTGGTCTGGGTGCCAGTCAAGAACCCCGGCAAGTGCGGCGTCGACTCCCCACACTACCCTCGCGACCAATACAACCAATACCCTCCTTCGTGCCCATCCGGAAAGCCCTTCACTGGCCAAGCTGGCTGCTCTACCTGCTCCAAGGAAGGAAACATCGTGTGCGGCCGTGATGAGGATGTCGTTGCTGACCTCAAGTGCACACGTTTCTCCAGTGGCTTGGTCTGGGTGCCCGTCAAGAACCCCGGCAAGTGCGGCGTCGACTCCCCACACTACCCTCGCGACCAATACAACCAGTACCCTCCTTCTTGCCCATCCGGAAAGCCCTTCACAGGCCAAGCTGGCTGCTCCACCTGCTCCAAGGAAGGAAATATCGTATGCGGCCGTGATGAGGATGTCGTCGCTGACCTCAAGTGCACACGCTTCTCCACCGGCCTTGTCTGGGTCCCCGTCAAGAACCCCGGCAAGTGCGGCGTCGACTCCCCACACTACCCTCGTGATGCCCATCATGAACAACCTCGCGACCAATCTCCTTCTTGCCCATCCGGAAAACCCTTCACAGGTCAGGCTGGCTGCTCTAAATGTACTAATGAAGGCAACATCGTCTGTGGCCGTGACGAGGATGTCGTCGCTGACCTCAAGTGCACGCGTTTCTCCCGCAGCCTATCCTGGGTGCCTGTCAAGAACCCCGGCAAGTGCGGTGTCTAAGGGTATTAGTTTTTTCTCCTTCTCCTCTCCTCCATTTCCCTTTTTTTCCTTTTGTCTCCCATTTGCTTTTATATTTCAGCATTGCATGATTGGTGGTGTGGCTGGTGGTGGCATGGACGAAGGTTGCATTTGCATATATTTTGGCGCGTCTACCATTTTTTTCCTTTCTTCTTCTTCTTTTTTTCCATTGCATTCTTAGATTATTTGTCGATCCTTTAATGGCTTTGTTTTATTTTCCCCTTTCTTCATTTTTTGGCATTTGCATATTATGATTATGATTATCGCTATTAGGATTGGATTTGGGGGGCATTCATTACGGCTGATTAGTTAGTTTATAAAAAAAAAACCATCACGCTCTTTAAATTTTGGCCCCATTCTTGAGTTTCGACGGTGAAGTTGTGGTATGTGACATGGCCTGACTCCCGGTTAAATAAATTGGCTTTAAGCTCTCTTGCCGGGTGTTTGTTCGGTCGGCCGGGCTTGACCTGATGTGCATTACCGGTAAGATATCTCGGTGCTCGCCCTCAGCTCACTGAAAATAAGCATACCGATATCCTTCCGGGGGTTCTCCACCGAGTTCATCAGGTACCCAACTCCCGGTATGTATTATTGAATATATTGCTATACCGGTAGGAGACATTACTGTGGGTAGCGGGTTTTTTAGAAAGATTCTCCTTTATATGGAGTTTCAGCTCTCTCTCTCTCGCTTTTTAATTGGGAAGCGGACACCGTGATGTCTCGGAAGTGCAAAAAACGTGAGCGTAGCTTTGAGCGCAACGATCTGGGGTCTGACAAAAGCCGTTTTGCACAACACATTACGTCCATTCGCTGAGGAGGCGAGGAGATGTCTGATTGGCAGGCTGGAATTTCCATATATCTAGCCGACGATTCGGCGGTTTCATTAGAGTCCGATGCGGTGCGGTCGGTTACACCTTCGCGCATGTCACTGTAAGAAACCCTCTCACATATTGGACTTGCGCTAGGCAGGTCTGCGGAGCAAGCGCCCTGTACTAATGAGTGACAATATGTGATTTTGACGGTCCGCGTTTGCCGAGGTTCGCAAGCTGAGACCAACTACACGGCGCAACCTAGCTTTGCGGCTCGACGGAACTTTGCGGCTCAACATAACATCAGGAGTCTACGATGGCATTCCACTTTGCTTTGATACTTATAATTATTAGCTGGAATCCCGTAGGTACGAGCTATCTTAGCGAGGGTTGGATACTACTACTGTGTGGCGCGACGCAGCCTGAATTTGTGTCTTAGAGCTCTTCCCGCTGACAGGGGAGGATAAAAAATGGTGTTGGTGGGAATAATATCATAGGTCGCGGTATGAGTGGTGTTGTGTGTTGACCAAGTGAGTTCATATTTTATTGAGCCGCAATCAGACCTCTATGCTGAGCCACAAAGTTATGTTGAGCCGCAAAGTTAATTTAAGTTGAACCGCAAAAAGTGAGGTTGAGATGTCGAGCACTCTTTCGAGCGAGCTTCAAGGCATTGGGGCCCTGTGGCGCCTAGCTACGGCCTTGGCACTAATCCCCATATCTGGGGAACGGAACAGGTCGGTCAATCTGGTTGGCCCACCACGTGGGGTCCCTTTCCTTCTCTATCTAACCCTTACCCCTCCCACCAGGCGAGAACTGACCATCCTTTGCATGTGCTGCGGAATGGACGGAAGGGAGGATAGGAGAAACACTCGGCAAAAATCCTAGCCAACAAGTGGCCCTGGGTTATATCCGCCCTCAGTATGCTCGCAGATCAAGAGCCTCATCTCGAAAAAAGAAAGAAAAAATACAGTCCGGGAAGGTGGGCACTTCACGGCCCTCTCCTAAGAATCCTAGGGGCTACCGCGCGATTTACATGTCCAAAAATAGATTCCAGCGAGATGGTGTGAGTGCTCAAGTAAGCGCGAGAGATCTCCAGTTCGGCAAAGCAATTGGTTATTGGTTGGGTACGATGCTCGCTGCACCACACGAGCCTTGCTGGCCAATTAGATAGAGCAAATCACTCCAATAAGGGAGCGAGCTAGCTAATTCACGGCCGATCAAACGGCCTGTCACTTTAGCGAACCCGGGGAATAGCTCTTGGGCAGCTACCGTACTCGAGTACTGATGTCGCCGAGTGGAAGCTGGGCACTTAAGGTGGTAATCCCCAAACGAAGTGCCCAGCTTCAACTCAGCCACGTGGATACTTAGGATGGGGAAAGCTGTCTAGGTGAATGTAGCAAATCTTTTTTTATATAACAAAATCTGGATTTGATTATCTACCTGTGGCAAAGTTTTTATAGTTCTACAGTACCGTATTATCTTGAATACAAGAGAATCGCGCTAAGAGGTTATGTTAAGGTTTAGACACCGCCTCACATCAGTATTGGGTATGTTATGTTGCCGATGATTTTCTAAGACAGAAAATAGGGAGAAAATTTGGACCTCACGGTCCTCCCCTCTGTAAAGTGAGATGGCTGGAGAGAAGAAATAGGATAAAATCACGCAAAGAGATGTCTTAGCTTTAATATGACATCTTAGCGCGATTCTCTTGTATTCAAGATAATACGGTAGTTATCATAGCCCCCGGGGCACACTTTCTCACCCACTGAAAATATGCTACACAGTAACCACCGGTAGACACGACGAGCCTCCATACCGTAGTACCACAGTCTGATGACGATCTGATAAGATATATACTACCAGCACTGGATTCTTGTTCCTCCGTGACCGTGTCCTTTCCGTTTCTACTTATCTTATCAGATCACCGTCAAACTGCTCTGGTCACCAGAACACCAGCGGTTATACCCGAGACATACGGGGATTGAGCGCTTGGGAAATTATGAATGATAAATGGTACAGACCCCGGAGCACGAACAGCTACTCGAGTAGTCTGCCCTGCAAGCCGAACCCGAAGACTATTCTTTGGTATGGGTTAAATTTAGGGAGGACGTACTGTCATGGCCTAGGATCGGGAGTACGGGAGGGTTGACGTGCCAGACAGAAATTGAGTTCCGGTTATTTTTTGTGGGGGGGGGGGCTTCTAATTCTCTGCTATGCCTAAATCTGACAGAACAGAAAGTGTCTCCGGACATGAACCCCCGATTAAAAATATAAAAAGCTTGGAAAAAGCTCTGTCTTTTTCCCATCAGTTCTACGAAGCGATATGATAGTGAATTATGTGCGAAGCGTTGGGTGCTTCGCATTAAACTAACCTCATCTATTTTGCGCTCTGGAATACCCTTTAACCTTTAACCATATCGTAGGGGATTCTGCAAGGTTTCGGCCGGGCGTTTTTCAAGCCTGGGCTTTGGTGTGTTTTGCCTTCCGCCTTGCTACCAAATGGCCGCAGGTGTGTCGTTGACAGCCTGGTAGTGATGGCCGTGATCGAATATATAAAGTAATAAGTACACGAAAATAAGAGAAATACGTTGCCGCAGGGTGTTGCAACTGCCTCTTGTGCCTGGGGCGAGCAACATGATCCTGTCACCACTCATAGCCATGACAAAAAATTTGCGAATGGCGCTCTTCTATCACAGAGGAAAAGATCCTCAAATCAATCTGAAAGTGTTGAAACGAGAGCGGCAAGTGCTCGAAGATAGATAATTGGAGGGCTTTTCTTCGAACTAATCGAGAAATATGGTAGGCATATATTCTTCCAGGAGGGTACACCATACTGTCCGGGGTACTTTCAAAATGGCTGTGGCTACAATGTTTTGGCGACCGTATTATTTTGCTCGACTAGGAATGATGGGGGTAGTACGAGTAAGGTGTCGTGTATTTTTCTTTCTTTGGACTGGATTGGGTGATTTCTCCACCCCTATCCAGATAGGGAATTGCAAAGACCTGGGCTAGCACATTTCTCTCGTATTTTAGCACTTGCGGTAACAGCGTACATTGCCGTCCTGTGGGATATGCAGTCGACTGCAGGCTCGTGAAAATTGCGTGTCGTTGATGATATTGAATTTAGTAGTTTGTGAAGAGGAAAAAGGGTTACTTTGGGGGAAGAAAAGACACGAAGGAAGAAAACCCATATTAGCAACCGACAATAATCCTTCATCATTCATTGTATCCATCTTTTTACGCAAAATCCAATGGAGGTGGTAACTGACGGGCACGAATGAATTTTCTTTTCTCCCTGGGGCCTAGAATCTTCTCGGTGGGGCCTTGCATCTGCGTCGGAGTAGGGTGGTGCTTCGGAAGTGCCATTTCCTACAAAAAAATGCCTGTGGGCGAGAGAGCTTCGCATATCATGGTAAACCGCTGATGCCATGGGGCGAATAATAGACTGAAACTCTACTTCAGTGTGTATGAATAGACTAAAGTAGAATTAAGTTTTTTTCTGCAGGTAGTGTATCATAACAACTATATTAGCTCTGCTTATGTTTTAGGGTACGGCGGATAAATAGTAGCTTATACTGGTATCTTAATTTCTCCGAGAGTTGGTTTGCTGGTTGGCAAGATATTGTATCAGGCATCAGCTTAGGCTCTCATGGAGGGTTGTTGGTCAACGACTCTTTGAATTCTTAGGTTAAATAGTCGTCGAAAGGTTATGACGAATTTGGGACCCGATCAGAAGGATGGGCTACCGGTATGGTAAGAGAGATGTGGCAACCTGGCGAAACAATGGACCCTCCTGGGCTGTATGGTAAGTGTACTAATTGGCTGTCAGAACGGATATCAAAAGGAATGGCCGTATATCCCAGAACCGGATGCAAGCGGGATTTCCGGCCTGCATCAACGCCGCCGGGGTTTATGCTATTGCTTTGGGAGATAGGCACAGTAACTTAGGGTTTCGACCAATTCATCATAAGACTTGGTGTGCGTGCCCTGTATATACGGTATGCTGCCAGTAAGTTTGCCGATACTAGAGCAGGCGTTTTAGGATGTTCGTACGATCTTGGCGACAAAGTTTGTTCGACACCCCCCATTCTGCGCTAGAACGAGCATTTTCACTTCACGAAATCTCAGCTCCTCTGATTGCCAAAAAGTTTCAGAATCTACTAGAGCTTTCGGAGACAACTAGATATTGTCACCCATAAGCGATACTCTGTTAATGTTATGATACAATACCAGAGATAGTGACAGTGGGCAAAAGGTACCTCTAATCTAATTGAGTTTCTCATCCAGGAGGTTCATTGCAAAAATATCTAATCACGACCCTAAGTTCTTAGCGCTCATAGCGGTGAGGAAAAACTCTCATAATCGCTGCTCAGAAAGTCTGGGCAATACCCTGCGCTACGGCATTGGTCTTGTTAGTTGAATACCAATAGTGTTTAAAATTAACCATTTTTGGTGTAAAAGGAGGGACGGATGCCGACGAATTTTGTTGCCAAATGGGTACACCGGAGCATAGGATTAGTGTCTGCATTACTGTACAGTACAGTCGAGGGGCATAAAACGTAAGTTCAGCAGAGGTGGCATCTCTAACTACTGATGTGGTGGGCACAGGAATGGGGTTCTTATCACAAACTTGGCTGTATTGATAAGATGGTCTTGGGGAATCTGTGAGGTTCCACAAATGACCCCGCTTTTGTTCAGCCCTCAGAATTCCAGTACTCGATTAACTCTACCACCGATCATCTACAAATCCTAACCTGCGTGAAAGAGAGAATGTCTCAATCTTTCAATAATAACACCAACTCTCTGAACACGAGCTACACAGCTATTAGCGTGTCGAATATCTTCACAGTTGCCGATGACCGATGGAATATCCTCGCCTGGCTATCCCCGCTAGATCCCAAGTCACGACATCAGGATATTCGAGATCGCCGAGTCGAAAATATAGGGGAATGGCTGTTACAAACTGGGGAATTTAGAAGCTGGAGCGCCGGTAGTGAGGGGGGTGAATCCGATAAGGCAGTTTTGTTTTGCTATGGGGATCCAGGAGTTGGGAAGACATACATTAGGTAACAAGAACCAACCTCGTGGAAGAGAAGAAAAGGGGCAAGTGCTGACAAGTCGTGATGCTAGCTCATTGGTGATAGACAACTTGTGTGATCAGGCTGGAAGACAAAATGTTAGCGTTGCGTGCTTCTATTTTGACTTTGCTGCCCGTGATGAGCAATCCCCCACGAACACGATGGGCGCCCTACTGAAACAGGTTGTTGGCGGACTCGAGGAAATCCCGGTAGAGATATCGCAAGCATACAAAGACCAAAAAAAAGCCATTGGTGGACGGGGGCCCCGGCTTCCCGATATTGTGAAGATGCTACAAAACACCACCTCCAAAGAGCGCACATTCATATGCATCGACGCTCTTGATGAATGTGTGCCGGGGCATCGAGCCAAGCTTCTTGGATCGCTAAGCCAGATTCTCCAAGAGTCTCCAGGTACTAGAATATTCGTGACTGGAAGACCGCATGTTGGGCCTGAAATCGGGAGGCGTCTGGGTGGAAGGATGACCAGTTTATCGATAAGCCCTAAAAGAGGTGATATTGTCACATATCTTCACTCTAAACTAGAAGAGGACACAACCCCAGATGCGATGGACCGCAGTCTGGAGGCAGAGATTCTGGAGAAAATCCCTGAAGATGTTTCTGAAATGTATGTAGAAATATTAACACTGGAGAAGCTACCTCAAGCATCCGCTAACATATACATATTCAGGTTCCTGCTAGTCTCGCTGAATATCGATGCGGTCCTCCAGGAAACCACAATCTATCGCAGGAGACAAAAGCTCAACGCAATGACCGATGGATTAGGGTTGGGAGATGCTTATGGTGCGACGCTAGGTCGGATAGAGGGGCAAGGTGGAGAGAAAGCGAGGCTCGGCATGGCCGCTTTAATGTGGATATCTTACTCGGAGCGGCCCTTGAAGGCGAGTGAACTGTGCCATGCCCTAGCAGTCGAAATCGGGTCGCCGAATCTTAATGACGACAATGTTCCTTCAATAGGTACACTACTAGCTTGTTGTCAAGGGCTTGTTGTGGTAGACAAGGAGGCTTCCACTGTCCGGTTAGTCCACTCTACGCTTCAAGAATACCTCCAGGCTCATCCCGAGCTTTTCGGTGCAGCTCACTCGGCAATGGCGGAAACCTGCTTAAGTTATCTGAATTCTCAGCAGGTCAAGGCAATTTCGGCCAGTCTCTCCATTGAGCTCCAAAGCACACCCTTTCTTGAATATTCTTCTCTATATTGGGGAGTGCACGCAAAAAGGGACCTTTCGGATTGCTCTAGACAGCTTGCGCTGAAACTATTTGGCGACTACAACAACCACATGTCCGCCAAAATCCTGTTGAAAGCACAGAAACCGTATTGCTATGGTGTGGATTTCGATAAAATTTCCCTGTTTAGTGGTCTACACTGTGCATCCTTCTTCGGGATTGTTGGGATTGTAGCTGAATTGGTAGAGATAGAAGGTTGTAATATCAACCAAAATGATTGTGGGGGTAACACACCTCTCGTGTGGGCTGCTCACAATGGGCAGGAGGGAGCAGTGGAAATGCTTCTTGGACGGGACGGAATTAAACCTGACAAACCAGACAACGACGGCCAAACACCACTCCATCATGCTGCTGAGAGAGGGCACGAGGGATTAGTGGGAATACTTCTCGGACGGAGTGGCGTGAACCCTGACAAGCGAGACAAACTCGGCCAAACACCACTCCATTGTGCTGCTAAGAATGGACGCGAGGGGGTGGTGAAAATGTTGCTCGGACGAGACGAAGTCAACCCCGGCAGGCTAGATAGGTTCAACCAAACACCACTCCATCATGCTGCCGAGACAGGGCACGAGGGAATGGTGAAAATACTTCTCGGACGGGGTGACGTCAACCCTAACAAGCGTGACCAATTGGGCCAAACACCACTCTGTTGTGCAGCCTGGAATGGGCACGAGGGGGTGGTGGAAATGCTACTCAGGCGAGACGAAGTCGACCTCGACAAGCCCGATATGTTTAACCGAACACCACTCTATTGTGCTTCCTGGAATGGGCACGAGGAGGTGGTGAAAACACTACTCGAAAGCGACAACGTCGACCCCGACAAACCAAATAACGATTGCCGAACACCACTCTCTGCTGCTGCCTGCTATGGGTACGAGGGAGTGGTGAAAACACTACTCGCACGAGGCGTCAGCCCCGACAAACCAAATGTCGATGGGCGAACACCACTCCACCTTGCTGCTTACAATGGCCACGAGGGAGTGGTGAAAATACTACTCGAACGAGATGGCGTCAACCCCGACAAACGAGGTGACGACGGGCGAACACCACTCTGGTGGGCTGCTTACAAGGGGCACGAGGGAGTAGTGAAAATACTGCTCGGACGAGATGGCGTCAACCCCGACAAACCAGATAACGACGGCGAAACACCACTCCATTCTGCTGCTCAGAATGGGCACCATGGGGTGGTGGAAATTCTGCTCGGACGTGACAACGTTGATCCCGATAAACCAGAAAATAAAGGCCTAACACCACTCCATTGTGCTGCCGGGAATGGGCACGAGGGGGTGGTGGAAATTCTGCTCGGACGTGACAACGTCGACTCTGATAGACCAAATAATTACGGCGAGACACCGCTTTTAAGTGCTGCTTGCTATGGGCATGAGGGAGTGGTGGAAATGCTCCTCGAACAGGACAACGTTGACCCCGACAAACCAGATAACAACGACCGAACGCCAGTCTATTGTGCTGCTTCCAACGGGCACGGGGGAGTGGTGAGAACACTACTCGAACGGCACAACGTTGATCCCGACAGACCAGGTAACGAGGGCCGAACACCGCTCCATTGTGCTGCTCGGAATGGGCACCAGGGGGTGGTGGAAATTCTTCTCGGACATGAGAACGTTGATCCCGATAAACCAGATAATGAGGGCCTAACACCACTCTATTGTGCTGCTCAGAATGGGCACGAGGGGGTGGTGAAAATTCTGCTCGGATGTGATAACGTCGATCTTGATAAACCAGACAAGAAGGGCCTAACACCACTCAATTGTGCTGCCGGGAATGGGCACGAGGGGGTGGTGGAAATTCTGCTCGTGTGTGGCAACGCCGATCCCAATAAACCAGATAACAAGGGCCTAACACCACTCTATTCTGCTGCTCGGAATAGGCACGAGGGGGTGGTGGAAATTCTGCTCGGATGTGACAACGTCGACCCCGATAAACCAAATAACTGCGGCGAAACACCATTCTTAAGTGCTGCTTGCTGTGGGCACGTGGGAATGATGAAAATGCTGCTCGAGCGGGGCGAGGTCAACCCCGACAAACCGGATAACATCGGCCGAACACCACTCTACCTTGCTGCTTGGAATGGGCGGGAAGGCGTGGTGAAAATACTACTCGCACGGGACGACGTCAACCCCAACAAATTCGCCAAGGATGGCAAAACACCACTCGATCGGGCTACTGAGGGGGGGCACAAGGGAGTGATAGCGCTACTCCAGCCCCCAGAATCTGCCGTCCCCAACCTATCATAAGGCCGAGGAGTCATCACCCCCTCATCGCCTCCAAAATGCGGATACCCTATGTGCCATTCCGGCATGGGCCGCAACAGCTCTACAACATGCCTGTCACCGCCATTGCCCCCCCCCTTCTCGCCCCTGCCCAGCCTCCCCCGGCGGTTCAAGCCCCACCTTGCCCTGATTCCTCCCTCCCCCCTGGAATAATCCTGCAACAGAATCTCAGCCTAATTATCTCTCTTTTTGTCGAAGCAAATACCATCCAAAATTCCGCGGGGATTTTCCTATGTAGTCAGGTCGGGATTTATCAATCTCTATTTGTAGTCTACTGTTTGGCGGCAGGAGGGGGTATTTTTATTATATTGAGATAAGCCAGAATGGCACGATATTTCCATCATATTTGCTCTTTTTTCCGTGCTTTCTGGTCGTATATCCTCTTTACATATCTCCTGTTCTTTAATTTTTCCACAATTCTCCATCCCCCCCCTAAAACCTAGACGTGGGAATTATTTAGATGTATGATAGATAGAGAAAGTGTTATAAAGTTTAAGTATATCTGCCACTCATAAAAAGCGACTTAGATTCTAGCTGTTATAATAGATAAGGTATATTAGTGATTGGTTTCCGCTAGTTACATTGATTAATCAAGATCATCTTTATATGCCACTACCCTCCAGCTGCGATCTTGAAGCAGAATTTGGATGACTACCCACACATCCAATTCTTACCCTTCCAGGTGAACCAGTGTATCAGGAAGTCCCTCAACCTTAGGGTCGAGGTCCCGCTCCCGGAGCCCTGTTACAGACTTTTTTTTAAAAATAGTTGACCATGTAGCCAAACCCACCCAAGGTTGCTGCTCTTCTGTGTATACTGGTACTGTTAACGCCTTCCGCCGAATTTACGGCATGTTACTGCACTGTATCGTACTATAGCGCAGAGTGCTCTATGTAAACTTACTGTCCAAACCATAAGTGGTGTCGAGTGACTTCCTATGATTTTCTCTGGCTCGGGGCTTGCTGATAAGACGCCACGAGATTGTGTCCACGCGCTATCATACTTTTTTTATTCTTCTTTTTCGCCTCGGCTGGGTGCTAAGTCTGCAGTCATTTATCTGCCCTTATCCCGGATGGGGTCTTTCATCGATATAGCGCATTCCTCCTGTGTTCGAGGGCTTGCTCCATGGCCCAAGTTACCGAATTACAACAACTGCTGTCATACGGTAAGCCACAGCTCTAAAGTAGTTAGCCCTGCTTCAGTGCGTATCAACTGGCAAAACCCGTATTGAGTTTTTTTCTGATCAGGCTGTAAAGTTATCAGCTATACTTACTATCTTTGCTCAGGTTTTTTTTAGGATGTAGTTCGCTAAGCGTGTCATTCATATGGAGACTTTTGGAATTGTTCGCAGGATATATACTCCACTATCTTGATTAATAATTCTCAGTGGCAAGTTAAATCTTGGGTCATACATTATTAGCCAAGGCTCAGATTGAAGGTTATTTGTTATAGTCAAAGACTTTTTGAGGCGAGCGGTTTTGACGAACATATGCTCGGATCATTGGAGGGAGGGGTATATATATTATGAGAAATGTAGCGACCTAGCTCAACAATGGACCCCGCTGGGCTGAAAGAGAGGTGTGGTTGGAAATCTCGACAAATAACAAAAGGGATGGTTCAATTCCCAGAACCATTTACAAGAGGGATTTCCGGCCAGCATCAACATCAGGAAGAGTTATGCTATTGTTTTGGATTGGATTATATGTGCTGTAGAGTAACTTAGGTTTTTCCACTGATTTTGTTTTTGCTTTCTTATAATACGTTTCATATGTATATTTCCGTTGATAATATCAGATATATCTCTACTTGGTTTGCATTCCTGGTTTTACCTGATACAGCGGACATTACTACAGCTAAGATATAATTGCATATATCTTATTAATATTTTATAATAATTAAAGGATTTCTTATGTGTTTTCTTATCAAGTGTTTGGGATATGGTGGTTGTTTGTGTATTACTTTATGCATATTTATTGGGATTTTCTTGGCAGTTTTCAATGTTAAACATGGTCCACACTTGTGTTTCTTACTATGTTTCCCCTTATGTTTCTTTGTTATATGGAGAGCATGCTTCCTGTATAAATACTGAGGTTACCGCCCATCTTGCTTGGAAGAATTAAGAACCAGAATACCTACCAATCTGCTCTCCTACCACAAATCCTCCTCCTCTTGACTTGGACAGCTAAGCCCAAATAAGAAACTTTCGGTGGATTTCTTGGCTTGATTGGATGAACTGTGGCTACTGTGCTAATCGCCGCTAGTTTCTCATACAAAACCCACCAATCAGCATCCGCCCGGACCGCCTGGAAGGCCGTCAACCTCCACAGACGCCTTGGGATGTTCGTACGACCTTGGCCACAAAATTCATCGGAGTCACCCGCTTTGTGCTAGAAATGGGCGTTTTGGCTTGATTTGTTGATTCCAAAGGGGTTCAAAATATGCTAAAGCCTTTAGCCATCTAACTTAGATATTACGATGCATAAGTGACAAGCTCTGCCGGTTAATACCGATGGTACAGTACTAGAGATCATGATAGTGGGCAAATAGTACCTGTAATCTAGATGAGTTTCCCATACAAAAATTACATTGCCAAGATATTCAATCAAGACCCCCGCTCTCAACCCTCTTAGTTGACTAGGAGAATTCTCATAATTTCTACCCGGAAAGCCTGGGCAATTGCCTGCGCTGTGGTGTTGGTGCTGTTGGTTCTATATTGGTTTCAGACAAGTCGCGGGTGCCCAAAATCAGCCATCTCTGGTGTAAAACTGAGGGGGGGGGGGCGTCGACGAATCTTGCGCCAAAGAGGGCACATCGCAGATTAGTGCTCTGCATTACTGGGCAGTACAATTCAGCAGGATAAACGTAAGTTCAGCAGATGTGCATTTCTAGCTACTCGCAATGTTGAAGCGTTTTTAAAAAAGACTGCTATTGCATACCACGAAAATTCGGCCTAGTTTTTTGGATTTGGGCGGTAAGTTATGGAATAGTAGTCTTTTTTAAAAACGCTTCGGCATTGCGATTTTTTTAATGTGGTAGGCACAAACATGGGACTGTTGGCATAAACTTAGCGGTGTTGATAAGGTAGTCCTGCGAAATCGGTCAGGTTCCACAAACGACCCCTCTTTCGTTCAGCCCCCAGAATTCCAGCAATCGACTAACTCCACCACCGATCATCTACAACATCTTAGCCTGCGAAAAAGAGGAAATGTCTCAATCTTTCAGTAATAATACCGACTCTCTGAACACGAACACGAGCTACACAGCAATTAGCGTGTCGAATAACTTTACAGTTGCCGATGATCGATCTAATATCCTAGCTTGGTTATCCCCGTTAGATCCCAAGTTACGACATCAAGACATCCAAGATCGCCGTGTCGAAAATATAGGGGAATGGCTCTTACAAACCGAGGAATTCAGGAGCTGGAATGCCTGTAGTGAGAGGGGTGAATCCGATAAGGGAGTTTTATTCTGTTATGGGGATCCAGGGGTCAGGAAGACATATAACAACGACGAACCTCGTGGAAGAGAAGAAATGGGGAAAGTGCTGACAAACCGTAATATTAGCCCATTGGTTATAGACAGCTTGTGTGATCAGGCTGGAGGACAAAATGTTAGCGTTGCGTGCTTTTATTTTGACTTTGCAGCTCAAAAGGAGCAATCCCCCACGAACACGATGGGCGCCCTACTGAAACAGGTTGTTGGCGGACTTGAGGAAATTCCGGTAGAGATATCGCGGGCATACCAAAACCAAAAAGAAGCCATTGGTGGACGGGGGCCCCGGCTTCCCGATATTGTGAAGATGCTACAGGCCACCACCTCCAAAGAGCGCACACTCATATGCATTGACGTTCTCTTGATGAATGTGTGCCGGAGCATCGATCCAAACTTCTTGGATCGCTAAACCAGATTCTCCAAGAATCTCCAGGTACTAGAATATTCTTGACTGGAAGACCACATATTGGGCCCGAGATCGGAAAGCGTCTTGGTGGAAGGATGACGAGTTTATCGATAAGCCCCAAAAGAGGTGATATTGTCACATATCTTCACTCTAAGCTAGAAGAGGACACAACCCCGGATGCGATAGACAGTAGACTAGAGGCAGACATCCTGAGGAAAATTCCTAAAGATATATCTAAAATGTATGTAGAAGCCACGGCACCAGGAAAGCTACCTCGGGCATCCGCTAACAGATACATATCTAGGTTCTTTCTAGTCTCGCTGAATATCGATGCGGTCCTCCGGGAAACCACAATCCATCGCCGGCGACAAAAGCTCAGCGCAACGACCTATGGATCAGGGTTAGGAGATGCATATGGCGCAACACTGGGTCGGATAAAGGCACAGGGTGGGGACAAGGCGAGGCTTGGAATGGCCGCTTTAATGTGGATATCTCACGCGGAGCGGCCCTTGAAGGCTAGTGAACTGTGCCACGCTCTAGCAGTCGAAATCGGGTCCCCGAATCTTAATGACGACAATGTTCCTTCAATAGGCACATTACTAGCTTGCTGTCAAGGACTTGTTGTGGTAGACGGGGGGGCTTCCACTGCCCGGTTAGTTCACTTTACGCTTCAAGAATACCTCCAGGCTCATCCCGACCTTTTCGGCGCAGCTCACTCGACAATGGCGGAAACCTGCTTAAGTTATCTGAATTCCCAGCTGGTCAAGGCCATTTCAGCAGGTTTCTCCCTTGGGTTCCAAAACATGCCCTTCTTCGAATATTCTTCTCTATATTGGGGAGTGCACGCAAAAAGGAATCTTTCGGATTGCTCGAGACAGCTTGCGCTGAAACTATTTGGCGACTGTAATAACCACATATCTACCGGGATCTTATTGAAAGCACAGAGTCCCTATCGTTATAGTTTTTATTCCAATAGAATTTCCCCATTCGGTGGTTTACACTGTGCATCCTTCTTCGGGATTGTTGAGATTGTAGCTGGATTGGTAGAGATAGAAGGTTGTAATGTCAACCTACCGGATTGTGGGGGTAGCACACCTCTCATATGGGCTGCTCACAATGGGCACGAGGGAGCGGTGAAAATACTGCTTGGGCGGGACGGAATTAAACCTGACAAACCAGACAACGACGGCCAAACACCACTCCATCATGCTGCTGAGAGATGACACGAGGGAGTGGTAGAAATACTTCTCCGGCGGCGTGACGTCAACCCTGACAAACCAGATATGTTCGGCCAGGCGCCACTCTATTGCGCTTCCGGGAATGGGCACGAGAAGGTGGTGAAAATACCGCTCGGACGAGATGGCGTCGACCCCGACAAACCAGATAATGACAGCGAAACACCACTCTCGAGGGCTTCTTTGAATGGGCACGAGGGAGTGGTAGAAATGCTGCCTGAACGTCACGACGTCAACCCCGACAAACCAGATAACCACGGCCGAACACCACTCTTTGCTGCTGCTTGCCATGGGCACGAGGGAGTGGTGAAAACACTACTCGCACGAGGCGTTAACCCCGGCGGACCAAATATCAACGGCCGAACACCACTCTACCTTGCTGCTTGGAATGGGAAAGAGGGAGTGGTAAAAATGCTGCTCGCACGGGACGTCGTCAACCCTAACAAATTAGATAAGGATGGCAAAACACCACTCGATCGGGCTACTGAGGAATGCCATAAAGGAGTGATAGCGCTACTCCAACCCCCGGAAGCTGTCGTCCCTAGCCTATCATAAATCCGAGGAGCCATCGCTCTTTCACTACTTGTAAATGTGGATACCCTGTGTGCCATCCCCACATTGGCCGTAGCAGCTCCACGACACACCCGTCGCCGACATTGCCCCCCTTCTCAGCCCCGCCCAATCTCCCCCGGTGGCTCAATTCCCCACCTTGCTCTGATTCCTCCTTCCCCCTCCCCTCGGAATAATCCTACAACAGAACCTCAGCTTAATCATCTCTCTTTCAGTCGACGTAAATACCCTCCAAACTTCTACATAAATTTTCCTAAGCAGTCAAGTCAAAATTTATTGATCGCTATTTGGAGTCCAGAGTTTAGCCCCGGCGAGGGACGTTTCTATTGTATTAAGATAGGCTAAAATAGCACGATACTTCAATCATATTATTTACATTTTTCCCCTTGTTTTCTAGTTGCAATATATCCTCCTTGCACATCGATTGCTTCTTATAGTTTTTCCACTATTCCCTTTTTTCCCTTCACCCCATCTAAAGTGTTGACACGTGGACAGTTTAGATACGGATAGAGAAAAACGTATAAATTTTAAGTATTTCTGACGACCTGGGAAAGGCGCCGACAAGTTAGATGTTAGCTGTGGTATTATAGTAGTGTTTTGTCCCCACTAAGGGAACAGTTTAATGAAGCTTATATACCACTCCCGTTCAGTCCCGAGCTTGAAACCGAATCCGGAAGACCATCTACATTGTTTATTCCCCATCCAAGAAAATACAATAGGGCAAGAAGTCTCTTAACCCCGGAGTTAGCCCCCACTCAACAAGTCCCATCATATTATTATAAATTCAAAATCCAAATTCACCCTCTAGTCAACCAATTTTTGCATGGTCTTAGGGATAAATCGCCCCAATCGCCCCCATCGCCCCAGATTTTGAAGAGGACCACTGAAGGGGAGGTGCTAAATTAGATTCCCAACATTTTCACCTGAAAGCGGGGAGTCGGTTTCGGATTTGAAAACCTTGGTCGGGATTCTTTTCCGCCTCTTTATATGCCAGTGTAAGCCCACACTGCCCCCTTTACTCCCTCTCGTGTCTCCGTCAGGTCCGGAGTGGTGTTTTTGTGGGCGCTGGCGCGGCTGGCGGTGCGTTGCTCCACTGTGTCGCATCGTGCTGCGTGGTCTGTGGCGCGGGCTTGTGGTCAGAGCACGAGCGAGTAGCGAGTGACTATTTATGACTTCCTCGGCCTTCAGGCTTGCTCATATCACACACCATAATCTTGTGTCCACCCACCGCTCTTTTTTCCTTTCTTATCCTTTCTCCTCCCAGAACCAGCTAACTGCCGAGCCCAGGGTAACTCTCCTGCTTCCACCCAGAGTAGGGCGCTCCACTGACCCTGCACATTTCCCTTGTATTTGAGTGCATACACTAATAGTGCACGTGACCGTATAATAAATAAGTAATATCGCATGATAAATCATAGATGTGGAAAACTTAACCCTACTTTAGTGTTGTGTATGAAAAGAAAGCGTCGCCAAGTACCTCCTATATACCCTATACTAACTATACTAGTTTCGTTGAAGTTTCTCTCTATCATACCTTGGTCTCAGTGATTTGGTTGGAATCGCGCAGAGTAAATCCTGTATGCTTACAAATAGGCTTGAATTTTCTAGAGACACAACATTATCCTGCTTGCGACATTGTCCTGTCATGCTGTCTATCCTGTGATGCTTAGAGTTGGGTGGCATCTAACTTAGGTTTTGCTACTATTTGTTTATTTTTTGTTTAAGTCCTAAGTTGCGGCTTGTTCGTAGCTAGCTGCAAGAGAATCCATGGCATTCACTCCAAAGTATGGTCTGAAAAGCCTTAGCAAGAACGAGAAACCCATGCCCAATGCCCTCTAGTCCTTTAGTCCCTCTGGTATGCAACAAACATTATATCGCCCCAAAAGCTATAATAGAAAGGCCGGAAAACACTCCATGTATTGTACTAGTAACTTACTGGTAGACATCAGCGACAACAAATTCCCATTTTCGCCCCCTAGTGGTAGGACAACCAGGCCACCCTTATTTTGTTTTCTGGACGAGGAAACCTCTGGTGATATTTACCGAGGCAAGCCCGGTGCATTCCGGTAAATTCTGGGTAAACTTGACCGGCCGCCATACCCCTCAAGGTAGCCACTATTCCCCTTAAGGACCAACATTATAACGAATTCGCCTTTCCGGGGATAGTAACTACCATAGAGGAAATAGAGGCGGGTTGGATTTACCCAGAACCCTGAACACTGACCTCTGGAAGCTTTTTTATTTGAACTAAACCTTGGGGGGAGATCGTGATAAAACATGGGGTTTTACCGCGCATTCATCCTGAATGGGAGAGCGAAAGGGTGAGTAAGGAAAATTGATGGTATGGGGGTTGGAAAGGCTTGATGTATTGTCCCTTAGCATAAATAAGTTAAAATAACAGAACATTTATCCTCTCAAAGTTCGACAGCGCTACTTCGCAACCCCCCCTCACTCCCGAACCCTGCCATTCCTTTACTACCACAAAAAACTATTATTTAGGCAGGTGGGCGATATAACACTAATTAGGGTTATGTATTATTTTATTTTTAAATATTTTTTAGTTGTGATTTTTGGTAGTCATTTTTGAGAAGTTGGTTAGGGCCCATTGCATCGCGGTGTTAAGTTGTTTATGCTAAGGGCCTATACTAGCGGTATGGTATGAGTGCTCTACTGGTCCCCGGATGTGTACTAAACTAGCTGATTCTACCATATGCCCTTTAGGGTGTTCGTGTAGCGAAACGCAAGATTGGCGTTGTGCATTCCTTGTACTGTTGAGCAAGATAAACTTGTGTCGGGGGCTATAGCACTTGAAAAGGTGTGGAAACCCCTGCGATGGGGGGTGTCAATTAAGCGAGAAGATCCAGTGTCACAACCGAGTACTGAGCCCAAGCTGAAAATCTGTGAAGCTATTTCCCACGATGAAAACAAATCCCTAAAGTCGCAACTGGATAAAAATCCGTGCTGCTAGGGGTTACCAGATGCGAAATATCCTCGAAATCTGGCAAGAAGCATGCTCGGGAGGGGGAAGGCCGCCATTGGTGTTGAAGAATGGTATACAAGACTTTAAGATTTTGGTTCTATTGTTGGGGTCGCTGGAATTACGAGTATTATCGCAGGCTTTCATTGGGATATTTACTCGAGTACCAGTAGTTGCAATGAGGGTGTCAGCGCTTAACCATGCCAAGGCTCATGCCGATTATGTATGATAGCTGCTCGCAGTCCCAAAATCATGCAGCTACGACGTGCCTCCCAACTCGACGGAAGTTGTCAACTTAACGGGAACTTGACCTAAAATTTTTATTACAAATGTCGACAGCCACTGTGAACCTTTCCAACTCGTTCCAAAGAGTATTCCTCTTCTAAATGGCCCGATTTAATTCACAGATTATTCGCTACTGGTAATTGGGTCGATTGTCGCTCTACTGCTCATCTCTGCTGCTCATCCCTCTGGTATAAAATAATTAGGAGTGATGACGGCAATATTTAGTTCTCCAAGCTCTGAAAGCTTTAAACAAGCAGCTTGGATTCTTGCCTTAATGTCCGTATAGTTTTTCGATATACTCGGTGATATAGGGTGGAGTAAACAGGGGTCTGGTGTTTTGGTTGAGGCTTCAATATATTTATTATGCCAAAAGGTAAGAGATGCGTGCTAAACTAGGCGTTACAACTCACAGCAGTACAGTCCCGAGGTACGCCAGCTGAACCCGCGTAGTACATCTGGAAAGTGCCACCTGCGCGACGCGTTGAGGTAAATCTTCCGTTGAGCTATTCGGTACGTCGTAGAGGTGCTGGAAGATTTTTGAACTGCGCGCAGTTACATAATCGGCAGGAACCTTGGCACGGCTACCCGTAGCCCAGTCGCACTGTTGGTACAAATTTGGTGGAGATTGAGAGGGTGGCCCTAAGGCATCAGTGAGGTTGCACAAATCACCCCGCATTTCTTCAGCCCTTCAGAACTCCTGCAACAGACTATCTCCTCGTCTAGTGTCTGCAATATCCTAACTTGCGAAAGAGAGAAAATGTCGCGATCCTTCAGTCATAATACCCACTCTTTTAACACGAGTTACACTGTTAGCGTGTCGAATAACTTTATGGTTGCCGATGACCGACCTAATATCCTAGCTTGGCTATCCCCGCTAGATCCTAAGTTACGACATCAAGACATTCAAGGTCGCCGAGTCGAAAATATAGGGGAATGGCTCTTAGAAACCGGGGAATTCAGAAGCTGGAATGCTGGTAGTGAGGGGGGTGAATCCGATAACGCAGTTTTGTTTTGTTATGGGGATCCAGGAGTCGGGAAGACATACATTAGGTAACGACGACGAACCTCGTAGAAGAGAAGAAAAGGGGCAAGTGCTGACAAGCCGCAATGTTAGCTCATTGGTGATAGACACCTTGTGTGATCAGGCTGGAGGACAAAATGTTAGCGTTGCGTGCTTTTATTTTGACTTTGCTGCGCAAAAGGAGCAATCCCCCGCGAACACTATGGGCGCCCTACTGAAGCAGGTTGTTGGCGGACTCGAGGAAATCCCGGTAGAGATATCGCAAGCATACCAGAAGCAGAAAAAAGCTCTTGGAGGGCGGGGGCCCCGGCTTTCCGACATTGTGAGAATGCTACAAACTACCACTTCTAAAGAGCGCACATTCATATGCATCGACGCTCTTGATGAATGTGTGCCAGAACACCGAGTCAAACTTCTCGATTCGCTAAGCCAGATTCTCCAAGAGTCTCCAGGTACTAGAATATTCGTGACTGGGAGACCGCATATTGGGCCCGAGATCGGAAGGCGTCTGGGTGGAAGAGTGACGAGTTTATCGATAAGGCCCAAGGGAGGTGATATTGTCACATATCTTCACTCTAAGCTAGAAGAGGACACAACCCCGGATGCGATGGACAGTAGACTGGAGGCGGACATCTTGAAGAAAATTCCTGAAGATATATCTGAAATGTATGCAGAAGCCACGGCACTAGGAAAGCTACCTTAGGCATCCGCTAACAGATACATATCTAGGTTCCTGCTAGTCTCGCTGAATATCGACGCGGTCCTCCGAGAAACCACAATCCATCGTCGGCGACAAAAGCTCAGCGCAATGACTGATGGCTTAGGGTTAGGAGATGCATATGGGGCAACGCTGGGTCGGATAAAGGGACAGGGTGGGGAGAAGGCGAGGCTTGGAATGGCCGCTTTAATGTGGATATCTCACGCCGAGCGGCCCTTGAAGGTCGATGAACTGTGCCACGCCCTTGCAGTCGAGATAGGGTCGCCGGATCTCAATAGCGACAATGTTCCTTCAATAGGTACATTACTAGCTTGTTGTCAAGGACTTGTTGTGGTAGACAAGGAGTCTTCCACTATCCGATTAGTTCACTTTACGCTTCAAGAATACCTCCAGGCTCATCCCGACCTTTTCGGCGCAGCTCACTCGGCAATGGCAGAAGTTTGCTTGAGTTATCTGAATTCCCCACAGGTCAAGGCCATTTCAGCCGGCCTTTCCCTTGAACTCCAAGGTACACCTTTGCTCGAATATTCTTCTCTATATTGGGGAGCGCACGCAAAAAGGGACCTTTCGGATTGCTCGAAACAGCTTGCGCTGAAACTATTTGGCGACTACAACAACCACATGTCCGCCAAAATCCTGTTGAAAGCACAGAAACCGTATTGCTATGGTGTTGATTTCGATAAAATTTCCCTGTTTAGTGGTCTACACTGTGCATCCTTCTTCGGGATTGTTGGGATTGTAGCTGAGTTGGTAGAGATAGAAGGTTGTAATATCAACCAAAATGATTGTGGCGGTAACACACCTCTCGTGTGGGCTGCTGACAATGGTCACGAGGGAGCGGTAAAAGTACTGCTCGGACGAGACAACATCAACCCCACCAAACCAGATAACAACGACCAAACACCACTCCATCATGCTGCTAAGAGGGGGCACGAGGGAGTAGTGAAAATTCTTCTCGGACGGGGTGACGTCAACCATAACAAGCCAGACAAATCGGGCCGAACACCTCTCTATTGTGCTGCTGAGAACGGGAGCGAGGGGGTTGTCAAAATGCTGCTCGGACGAGATGAAGTCGACCCCGACAAGCCAGATATGTTCAACCGAACACGGCTTTCTTGTGCTGCAGGTTATGGGCGCGAGGGAGTAGTGGCAATACTACTCAAACGGGATGAGGTCAGCCCCGACGAACCAGATAACGACGGCCAAACACCACTCTGGTGGGCTTCTTTGAAAGGGCGCGCGGGAGTGGTAGAAATACTGCTCGAACGGCACGAGGTCGACCCCGACAAACCGGACAACATCGGCCGAACACCCCTCTTCATTGCTGCCTGCTATGGGCGCAAGAGAGTTGTGAAAACGCTACTCGCACGAGGCGTCAACCCCGACAAACCAAATATCAACGGCCGAACACCATTCTACAATGCTGCTTGGAACGGGCGGGAGGGCGTGGTGAAAATACTACTCGCACGGGACGACGTCAACCCCAACAAATTAGACAAGGATGGCAAAACACCACTCGACCGGGCTTCTGACAAAGGGCACACGGGAGTGATAGCATTACTCCAGCCCCCGGAATCTACCGCCCCCAACCTATCATAATGTTGAGGATCTATCGCCCCCCTCACCGCCTCTAAATGCGGATACCCTGCGTGCCATCCCCGCATTGGCCGCAACAGCTCCACGACACACCCGTGACCCGTCACCACCATTGCCCCCCCTTCTCACCCCCGCCCAACCTCCCCCGGTGGTTCAAGTCCCAACCTTGCTCTAATTACTCCTCTCCCCTCCCCCCCGAAATAATCCTACGACAGAACCTCGGCTTAATCATCTCTCTTCCAGTCGAAGCAAATACCCTCTAAACTTCTACATAAATTTTCCTATGTAGTCAGAGTCAAAATCTATCGATCGCTATTTGTAGTCCAGAGGTTAGCATCGGTGAGGGATGTTTCTATTGTATTGAGATAAGCTAAAATGGCACGATACTTCCATCATGTTATCTACATTTTCCCCCTTGTTTTCTAGTTGCAATATATCCTCCTTGCACATCGATTGTTTCTTTTGGCTTTTCCACCATTCCCCTTTTCCCCACCCCATTTAAAGTGTAGCTGCGCGGATTATTTAGATATGGATAGAGAAAAAGGTATAAAGTTCAAGTACTTTTAAAAGACCTAGGAAAAGCGACGGAAAGTTAGATATTGACTAAAGTATTACAGTCGTGATTTGTCCCACCTAAGGGCGGGGTTTAACGGAGTTTATATACCACTCCCGCCCACCCCGGCTTGAAACCGAATCTGGAAGACCACCCACTCTTTCCATCCTTTTCCATCCAGCAGAAATCCAAGGTACATAGCAAGAAGTCTCTTAGCCCCGGAGTCAACCCCCCCACTCCACAAGGCCCATAACACTATTATATACCCACAAAACTCACCCTGCAGCCAACCCTTTTTCTATGATCTCAGGGATAGATCGCCTGTGATTATTGAGGGCACCACTGAGGAGGAGCCAGATCAGATTCACAATATTTTTGTCTGCAAGCGGGAAGCTAATCTCAGATTTAGAAACATAAATTTGGTTTCTTTTCCTCCTCCTTACGCTATGCTAGTGTAACCCCCCCCCTCTCTACTTCCACCCCTCCTTATCTCTCCATTAATATCTGAAATAGTTTTTTTTATGCACTGGCAAGGCTTACGGTACGTTACCGCGCTGTACCGTATCATACCGTATAGCACGCCACGTAAGCTTCCAGTCAGGACACTAGATAGCAGTGAGTGACGTCTTATGACTTCCTCCGGCCTCCGGGCTTGCTCATTTCACACACACCATAATCTTGTCTCTTGTTCTTTCCCCTCCCAGCACCAACTAACCGTCGAGCCTTGGGTAACTGTCCTGTTTCCACCCCCAGTAGGGAGCTCATCCCCTTGTATTATACCTGAGTACCCACTGTAATAGTGCACTGGATAGTATCATAAGCAGGTGATGTTGAAATTCTGAGATGCTGCTCGCCATACTCAGCCTACCGGGCACGCTCACATCCTATCTCGTTATCGTTCGGACGGGGGGGTTCGGACACGCGCTCCGGATAGATACGCCGGCCGGAAGCAAGTTCTTTGATGCTGCTCGGCATGCTCAGCATAAGCGCTGCCTATGCCGGTATAGTTCGACAAACCTCCGAGTATGCGCTAGGGACCAGTGCAGAGTCGGAAGGGAGAGTTGGATGCGCGGAGGCTATGGATGGTGAAGAAGTTTTCTTTGTGACGTTTGTACTGTTCTTTGTTAGCATGATAGTTTCAGGGAAGGAAAAGGGGAACACGCGTGGAAGGAAATGGAGCTGTGTCGTGATGGATTGAAAGGTAGAAGGATGGAAGGAGGATAGCATTGTTGTTGTTTTGATTTATACTCCTGTCCTTGCCACTAGTTAGCTTGGTAAGTTGAGTAGTGAGCATCGAGCATTGTGGGTCGTGAGCGTGAGAGTAGTTAGGGTAGAAGTGAAGCTCCCCGCTCTGGGTTGTGTATTGGCGATGGAACTTTTTAGGGTTGTTTTCGATCTTGGCGTTTCGTTTCATAGCCATCGTGCGCCGTTCCATCTTCCGCCGTTTCGCCGAGAAAACCTATTCAATACCAGCGAAACTCGGACCCTCCCTACAGAATACCATCCAAGTTTTTTTATCCCAGCGAAAACACAACGTTTCACCCACGGCCAAGAAATTAATATTTCAACTTTTAGGCGAGGAGGCACCATCAAAAAAATTCCTAAAAAATTACCAATTTCTTTAAAGATAAGCGAGACCTAGGTGTATTTTTTGGTATTTTTTTGCCTCAAAAGCCAGCTGGTAGAGAAATGAAATTTATCTGAAAAATCGATTTCTTATAGTGCCAAGCATGGTGATAACACAGCTTGCAAGGATGCCTGCCATCGGCATTTTCCGAAACAGAAGATCTTTGGTTTAATTTTTAAGTTGTGGGTGAAACGTTGCGTTTTTGCTGGGATAAAAAAACTTGGATGGTATTCTGTAGGGAGGGTCCGAGTTTCGCTGGTATGGAATAGGTTTTCTCATCTACTGGCCTTCGGAGGATTTTTTGTTTGGCCCAAACATTGGGGGGGGGGGATCGTGGGGCTTTGCCCGTATTCGCAGTGTAGCGAAACGCAAGATTTTCGCTGTGCATCACTCTTGAGCAAGATAAACGCGTCGGGGGGTAGCACTAGAACAGGAGTGGAATTCTCTGTCAATTAAGCGAGAAGATCTACCGTACCGGTATCCTGGCAACCAATTAGGGTACAAATACAATACCTCGTCTAGGGTTGAAAGTTTTTCTCGCGATTGAAACAAATCTCTAACATCGCAAGGAAAATAAAAATCAGTGCCGCTAGAAGTTCCTAGATCCTAACTATTTTCGCAATCTGGCAAGAATCATGATGCCAGAGAGGGTGAAGGCTGTCGTTGGTGCTGGTGAATGGTATACAAGACTTTAAGATTTCAGTTCAACTATTGAAGTTGCTGGAATTATTATCATAGGGTTTCATTGGGATATTACTCCAGCAATTGTAAGCGGGTGTCCGCGCTTACCTGCATCCAAACGACCATGGTTTCTCCTGCGGGGGTAAAGGGCAGGGTGCTGTTGGAACAAATTTGGTGGAGATTGAGAGTGGCCCGGATCATCGGCGAGGTTGCACAAATCACCCCGCTTTTCGTCAGCCCTTCAGAATTCTTGTAGCAGACTATCTCCGCGTCCAGTGTCTACAATATCCTAGCCTACGAGAAAGAGAAAATGTCGCAATCCTTCAGTCATAATACCCACTCTTTTAACTACGCTGTTAGCGTGTCGAATAACTTTACGGTGGCCGATGACCGATCTAATATCCTAGCTTGGCTATCCCCGCTAGATCCCAAGTTACGACATCGGGACATTCAAGATCACCGAGTCGAAAATATAGGGGAATGGCTCTTACAAACCGAGGAATTCAGAAGTTGGCGCGCCGGTAGTGAGGGGGGTGAACCCGATAACGCAGTTGTGTTTTGCTATGGGGATCCAGGGGTCGGGAAGACATACATTAGGTAACAAAGACGAACCTCGGGGAAGAGAAGAAAAGGGGCAAGTGCTGACAAGCCGTGATATTAGCTCATTGGTGGTAGACAGCTTGTGTGATCAGGCTAGAAGACAAAATTTTAGCGTTGCGTGCTTTTATTTTGACTTTGCAGCCCAAAATGAGCAATCCCCCGCGAACACGATGGGCGCCTTGCTGAAACAGGTTGTTGGCGGTCTTGAGGAAATCCCGGTAGAGATATCGCAAGCATATCAAGACCAAAAAAAAGCCATTGGTGGACGGGGGCCCCGGCTTCCCGATATTGTGAAGATGCTACAAACTACCACCTCCAAAGAGCGCACATTCATATGCATCGACGCTCTTGATGAATGTGTGCCGGGCCACCGAGCCAAGCTTCTCAGTTCGCTGAACCAGATTCTCCAAGAGTCTCCAGGTACTAGAATATTCGTGACTGGAAGGCCGCATATTGGGCCTGAGATTGGAAGGCGTCTGGGTGGAAGAGTGACGAGTTTGTCGATAAGTCCCAAAAGAGGTGATATTGTCACATATCTTCACTCTAAGCTAGAAGAGGACACAACCCCGGATGCGATGGACAGTAGACTGGAGGCGGATATCTTGAAGAAAATTCCTGAAGATATATCTGAAATGTATGTAGAAGCCACGGCACTAGGAAAACTATCTCAGGTATCCACTAACGCATACATATCTAGGTTCCTTCTAGTCTCGCTGAATATCGATGCGGTCCTCCAAGAAACCACAATCCACCGTCGGCGGCAAAAGCTCAACTCAATGACCGATGGCGTAGGGTTAGGGGATGCATATGGGGCAACACTGGGTCGGATAAAGGCGCAGGGTGGAGAGAAGGCGAGGCTTGGAATGGCCGCTTTGATGTGGATATCTCACGCCGAGCGGCCCTTGAAGGTCGATGAACTGTGCCATGCTTTAGCAGTCGAAATCGGGTCGCCGGATCTCGATACCGACAATGTTCCTTCAATGAGTACATTACTAGCTTGTTGTCAAGGACTTGTTGTGGTAGACAAGGAGGCTTCCACTGTCCGGTTAGTCCACTTTACACTTCAAGAATACCTCCAGGCTCATCCCGACCTTTTCGGCGCAGCTCACTCGGCAATGGCAGAAGTTTGCTTGAGTTATCTGAATTCCCCACAGGTCAAGGCCATTTCAGCCGGCCTTTCCCTTGAACTCCAAGGTACACCTTTGCTCGAATATTCTTCTCTATATTGGGGAGCGCACGCAAAAAGGGACCTTTCGGATTGCTCGAAACAGCTTGCGCTGAAACTATTTGGCGACTACAACAACCACATGTCCGCCAAAATCCTGTTGAGAGCACAGAACCCCTATTATAATGGTGTTGATTTCAATAAAGTTTCCCTGTTCGGTGGGCTACACTGTGCATCTTTCTTCGGGATTGCGGAGATTGTGGCTGGGTTGGTAGAGACCGAAGGTTATGATATCAACAAAATGGACTATGGAGGGAATACGCCTCTCGCGTGGGCTGCTCACAATGGGCACGAGGGGGCGGTACAAGTACTGCTCGGACGGGACAACGTCAACCCCGACAAATCAGATAACTGCGGCCAAACACCACTCCATCATGCTGCTAAGATGGGGCACGAAGGAGTGGTGAAAATACTTCTTGGACGGGGTGACATCAACCCTGACAAGCCAGACGGCTGGGGCCAAACACCACTCTATTGTGCCGCCAAGAACGGGCTCGAGGGAGTGGTGAAATTGCTGCTCGGGCGGGACGAAGTCGACCCCGATAAGTCAGATACGTTCAACCGAACACCACTCAATATTGCTGCCCGCTATGAGCACGAGGGAGTAGTGAAAGTACTGCTCGCACTGGACGAGGTCAACCCCGATAAACCAGACAAAGACGGACAAACACCACTCTGGTGGGCTTCTTCGAATGGGTGCGAGGGAGTAGTGAAAATACTACTCGAACGGGGCGACGTCAACCCCGACAAACCAGATATCGACGGCCAAACACCCCTCTGGTGGGCTGCCGGTAATGGGCGCGAGGGAGTGGTGAAAATACTACTCGAACGGGACGAGGTCAACTCCGACAAATCAGATGATAACGGCCGAACACCCCTCTTCATTTCTGCTTCCCATGGGCATGATGGAGTGGTGAAAACCCTACTCGCACGAGGTGTCAACCCCGATAAACCAAATATCGACGGCCAAACACCACTCTGGTGGGCTTCTTCCTTTGGGCACGAGGGAGTAGTGAAAATACTACTCGAACGGGACGAGGTCAACCCCGACAAACCGGATAACCTCGGCCGAACACCCCTCTTCATTGCTGCCTGTTATGGGTGCGAGGGAGTGGTGAAAACGCTACTCGCGCGGGGCGTCGGCCCCGACAAACCAAATATCAACGGCCGAACACCACTCCATAATGCTGCTTGGAATGGGCGGGAGGGCGTGGTGAAAATACTACTCGCACGGGATGACGTCGACCCCAACAAATTAGACAAGGATGGCAAAACACCACTCGATCGGGCCACTGAGAAAGGGCGCCTGGGAGTGATAGCGCTACTCCAGCCCCCGGAATCTGCCGCCCCCAGCCTATCATAAGGCCGAGGAGCCATCGCCCCCTCACCCCCTCATGCGGAGACCCTATGCGCCGCCCCACATGGGCCGCGACAGCTCCACAGCACATCCGTCGCCTCCCTTTGGGGGGGGGGGGGGGGGGGGGGGGGGGGGGGGGGGGGGGGGGGCGGGGGGGGGGGGGGGGGGGGGGGGGGGGGGGGGGGGGGGGGGGGGGGGCG
>Ga0307509_10000650_pt1 | contig 59151 bp, 68 predicted proteins | sample 10_EM_MG_FD_202245 | JGI IMG/M metagenome (GOLD analysis project Ga0307509, IMG submission 202245) | Populus trichocarpa ectomycorrhiza microbial communities from riparian zone in the Pacific Northwest, United States - 10_EM | ecosystem: Host-associated > Plants > Roots > Unclassified | place...
CTAATATCCCACCGCGACGCGCTGGAAGCGGAGCTGAAAGCTCTTGGAAGCGTCCTAGACTCCGTACCCTACCCCCCCCCCCCCCAACACACACACCTAGCTTCACACCCCCTACTGACTCGCACTTCATAGCATGGCGTAATAATGACTACTCCCCTAACTACCTTTGATGGTTACCCCAGGGATGATATCGATGTCGCGCAGATCCGCATCACCCGTGCTCGCATTATTCCCCTACGGAACGATTATAAAGCCCTTATGGCCGAGATTGAGAGGGGGTTGCATGGGTTGCATGCACTTTCAGCCTCTCTTCCTGTTTCTCCTGCCTCCGCCGTTGGTGGCGGTGGCGGTGGCGCAGGGGGAAGTGGTGGGGTCGTGGAGGGGATTATTGAAGCGCCATTCGCCAGAGTCAACACCGTCGAGCCCGCCGGTCCTGCGGGAGTCGCCGGGGTCAGGGTTGGCGATCTGGTCAAGAGGTTTGGTAGTGTTGGAGCTTTGGATGGAGCTTCCGGAGGGGGTGGAGGAGATGCGTTGGGGAGGGTCTCCGGGGAGGTTAAGAGGTTTGAAGGGGTGAGTACTTCTCTGCATTGCAGGAAATGGGCGGTTTGCTGATTCGTAACTTTTTTTTTATATCTCCGTGCAGAGAGTTCTAAAAGTCCTCGTCTCCCGCCGTGACAATGACGGCGTCTGGCAGAACGTCAACTTGGAAATCACGCCTCGAGCTGGTTGGGGTGGGAGGGGATTGCTTGGTTGTCACCTTTTGCCGGTTTAGTCCGTCCGTATCATGCCCTGCGCTTTGAAACTGCCACTATATCGTGCTTTCGGTCTTGCCGATACCTTAACTCACCACCATCAAACCAAGGATTGATGGACTAGTGTACGATACTCCAAATCATAGCTTTATCACTTCATTCCACCCGACCCGCACTATTCTTTTTTTTTTGTTCTGTTCTGTTCTTGTTTCGTTCTGTACAGCACTATACTATGATTTTTCGGGGTTTTTTTTCGATGATTTTTTTTTGCCCGCCCTGACCCCATTTGCACGACCTAACCCAACCCAACCCAAGTCAACCCCCTCTCAGATATATGTATAAGGAAGGTAATAATAAAAAAGGAAAAATAATTGACATCTACAGTTTTTTTAAAAAATCAAAACATGAAAACACCCAATAATCGTAGCTCTTGTGGTGTTTCCTGTCCGTCCGTCAACGCCCGCACCCACACCCCGCCCAACCGAACCCCGCATCCAAAAAGAGACGACTAAGAAACCAAAGTATAGAAAAATAAAATAAGAATAAAGACCAGTGTGGATAGAAAAGGAAGCCGAATAAATTGACCTGCCCTAATCCTACTTTCAACCCCCCCCGACTCTGGAAAGAAAGAAAGAAGGAAATAGAGGAGGGGAAAGGAAAAAGAAGGAAAGAAAAAAAAAAGGAAAGAGAGAAAGAGGAAACCAAGAAATTCTTACGCCCATCCCATGCACGCATCAATCAATCAAAAGGGAACCTCTGCGATACAAGTACAGTTTACTATTTGCAGGAAAGGTCATCATACCCAAACTATTACTATGACATCGCGGAATTTAACAGAGTCGCGGGAGGTAGGGTATGGGGGCGAATGCATAGATGGGTGGATAGATATGCAGGGGAAAACCGGCGCATCAATGCCAGATGGGAAGACATAGCTAGGTATGATATGGTAGGAAGATGCAGGAGATAGATGAATGAACCCGGAGTAGACTAGACTGTGCTAGAACTGATGTTATGTCTTTCGCAGGTTTTACTAGGGGAGGGGTTGGGAATGAATCGAGAGATTGAGGGTGAATATGACAATTGGAAATGTGAACGAGATACCGTAAATGAGGGAGGAGAGGAAGAAAGAAAAGAAAGCTAGGATGCCAGGAAAAACTGTTAAAGTAAAAGGGGGAGGAGGAGGAAGAGATAGTAAATCTGCTTATGGTAGGCAGAAAGGAACATAAACAAAAAGAAACCGAAGAACTTATCGAATCGACTGAGCCAGACCATTTCCCAAAAACTTTTACCATCAATTGCTGATTCTCACAAAGCTCCATCGAGTCATAAAGTACAGTTTCTCATGGGGTCGTGACGAATATCAGGGGGTGACGAACAAGAGTATTTGGTGAGCAAAATATCCAATCCACCAAAGTAAGGTAACAAAAAAAATACCTGCTGCTGATCGTCACCCGCTGATATTCGTCACGACCTCATGAGGGACTGTAATCAAGTCAAGGAGTGCTCAGAAGTGACTAAGAAGAATTATAATCCTCGCCGGCGCCATCGGCCCCATGTTTGATAATCTTGAGTCCCTGCTTGTCTGCCTCCTTGCGAAGCCAGCGGAGTACACAAGTAGCTATTTCCTCACGAGCCTTCTTCTTCCCGAAGACACTGCGGATGGGGCCGATTTTGGCTGGGCGTGGGCCTTTCGGACGCTTGATCACTGCGTCCACGTCGTACATACCAGGTGCATGAGGATCGGCATGGAAGATGTACTCAGGGGAGGTGTAGCCTAGCTTTGGGCAGATGACTTTTTTTTTGGCTAGTTAGTGACGGTGTGAGAAAACGGGTTAAGGTAATGGGAGACAAACGATTAACTATCTGAGCCGTGGGTGTCCCCTCTGGGATATCTATTACGCCTTCGGGACCGTTTGCAGCGGCCTTTAGAGTCCGGCCATTAACCGGAGTTCCTGGAGGTGCCTGTTCACGAATCCACAACATGGCCACTTTAGCCGCGGCGATCTTTGCACTCTTCTTGTTTTTGAAGGCGCGATGTTTGTCCCCAAAAACCATGCACTCCACGCCCGGGTATCCGAATTCCGCGCTCAATCTGATTTCGCAGGAATAGCCGGCGCCGGGCGTAGCATAGTCGGTGTATTGGGGCCGAATCTGCTTTCCGTTGCACAGGTCTGGCTTCGTTTAGTTTCCGTAATCCGCATTTGTATTATTTTGCATGCATGCATATATGCAGCGCGAAAAGGAGGGGGTGAGGGTGAGGGCGAAGGGAAAGTAGTATTCCAAATGGGGGTGAGGTGAAAATACCGCTCAACAAGCCAACCCAATTCTCCGGCTCTTGCTCCATAGTGAATAACCGAGACGATCCATCCTTAGGCAGATCGCGAACATATTCGATACCCAATAATGCCGCCGCCTCCTTTGCGTGCCGCTTAGACGGGTATATTCCGTCAACCGCAATCTCCCTAGTCTCGAGCGGTCCAGTCAACTTTAAAACAACTGTGAATTCTTGCGGCTTATTCTGCTCGAAGGTGAAGACTGGAGTTAAGCGGACATGGGACTGGCAGAGCTCATGGAGGTCCTTCGCATATGTAGTGGTGATTGAGGTTGTGAGAAGGATTGGCTCTACAGGTTCTCTGGTCTCCCTGTTCTCCGCATTGGTGCGCTTCTTACGTTTGCCCTTTGGGTGCGGGGTTTCGTCCATTCCTCTTCTCCCCTTTTTATCCTCTTCGCCACGAGTGTTATTGCTCCCATCCTCACCAGTTCCCAGCGGTGTGTCTTCTTCATCTTCTTCATCTCCCTCTTCATCTGGCGTCTCCGGGCCGACCTTAACTTTTTCATCGGATTTCCCAGTCAAAGGTTCGGTGAGGTTCAACGCAAGGTAATCACTAACGGACTCAAATGCGACAGGTGTGTTCGCCCATGGGTTTCCACCTGTGTGGTTCGTGTAGTTTGGATTAGGGGGAAGGGGTGGTGAGGATGAGGGACCTGGTGATGTTGGCGGAGCCTCGTCCTCCGGATCCAACGGCTGCAACGGAATATCCAGATCTGTAGGATCGGAGACCAATTCCATAGACGGCGTATGGAAACTGGTGGGAGGGCTGTGCTCGGGGGACGGCAGTGGTGACCTGGTTTCCAAGATTTCTGAGGCCATGGTTGGCCGTACTGCGACGAGGAGGAGAAAAATAAAATAAAATAAAAAAGTACTCCACTAGTTGGGAGGGGGGGTGGATGGGGTGAAGGAAATGTGAGCTTCGCTTTTTTTCCTCTCTCTGGCTGTATAACGGTAGCTAGAACTGATAGAGAGGAAGGCACGATAGGGCAGGGCTTAATTTTTGAAGAGATACCGTGCCTGATAGCCAAAACCCCAAGATATTCTTTCTCTGATTTTTTGCTTGTAAGGGGGGTGGAAGGGTGGGGTGTGTTCTTCAGGACTCCAGCCCAGCCCTTTCATCGTTAGGATAGATGTTGTTTTAAGACTCATGCCCTAGAATCCAGTAGTTACTTTTAGCGAGCACTGATCTGCGCTCGTCAGTGGCCAAAATCTTGGCGTGGGAGGCCTGAAATTGTTGAAAAAACCCTTTCCCGTCCGCAGTTGGGCAGAGGAAAAGCAAAAAAAAGGTCCGCAACCTTGTTTCTTAATTATCTCCCTTCCCGCCTTAACTACCGGCACTGAGCACTTGCAGATTGGAGAAGAAAAAAGTACCTCATATGGCCGTGCTAATTGTCTATCACCAACAGCGGCTGCACATCTCAAACCCTTTGGAACAGCTCCCTACCGTCCATGTGGGATATTAGTATGATATCCTGTACTGTCTCTGAAACCAATAAAGGTGACTACCAAGACTTCTGTTCTTCCGGGTAGACTATCAGGAACGAGTGCTCTCAAGATCTCAAGTTCAGCTGCTTGTACAGTAGAGTAGACTCTTTGAGCTGAAGTTGAACCGCCATATCTCATGCTGGCATGGGATCTCGGGCGCTTTTCTACTTCGTCCAAGATACAGCATCACATACCACACCGTATTATATCAACCCTCTGCAAGGCCTTCCGAATAGCATGGATCACAATATCTAACCTTCTGCAAATCGATTAAGGCGTGCTCCCGCAGCAAGTATTTGCACCTCTTAAAGAACCCAAAATAACTCCTCAGGCCTCAATATGGCCTATTTCTTAAACGCCATTTCTACCGCCACAACCCTCCCCCTTACCACAGGGAATCCGGAACCCGAAGTCGGTGATCCAGGTTCCCGACGGAAACCTACATCGTCGCCATACAATCGCCCTAGGACGCCACAATATGAGGACAGTGCGATTATGATACTGTGTCGCTCGCCACCCCCACCCCGGCCGCAATATGCCTTAGTGCCTTTGGCTGCCTATGGGGAAGAGAGTACGCCACTTCCTCTGGTGAGGGTTCGCTGGGTTTATGTCCTAAGTTAGGCATGGATATCGGTGCAGAGGGCTTTGGTCGTGCCTTGTAACTGTTTATCCCGCCTTAAGGTATCCCAGCATCATACCTAATAGTGGCGGGGAGGGCTCTACTCGGAGGCCTGGACGTGAGCTACAGTTCATCACATCGCATTACCTTAGGTTGCAGGCGCGGACTGGGATAGCCATAGAACTCCGTTGCCCGGCCGGTCGGCCTTATCTGAGCACTGATAATAGATCTCACAGTTCGAGAACTCCTCTAACCTAACCTAGCTGAAGTGCAGCCACGTTGGCTGAAGGGAGAACGCCCAAGGATGATATGCTCCGTCCCACACCCTCCCTTCCTCCCTTCCGCCCCGATCGCATGAGTCTCCCGTGGTGAGATTTCTCCAGGAGGAAAGGGAGGGAGCGAGCGCCCGTGCTGATCACTTACGGTAATTTACCTTATCATATCAGGTGAAGCTGATAGGCGCGATATTAGATTGTATCACATCGGATCGGATCAACCCTAGCGAATATACTAGTGCTCCACAGTTGCGTCCGTAGGGTTCTCATACTCTTATTTTACCCCCAAAACAATACTCATTAACAGAATACCCAGAGCCCGTTAGATATCTATTTTTGGATATGCCCCTGGTTACATTGTCAGCTTCTATCGCAATTCGTCTCCTGTTGAATAATAAAGAGAGGGCTAGCGAAGCATTTCCAGGGCCCGGGGTACCTAGAAGGGTATGGAAGCTCCGGGGACGCGGCTGCACAGCACTGTACCTCCCACCAGAATCGAAAGCACTGCGTTCCGCCGCATCGGCATCCTAAATTTCTGTATGTGTACAGCACAGTACCGAACAATTGAAGTCCTACCCACGCAGCACACGTTGACAAACTAGCCAACTCACTGGTTGTGCGACACCCACATGCCAAACACCCCACCAGCCCGTCAATCCGGACGGAAACGTGCATCCCTGCAGTCCCATGCCGGTATGCCTATTCTAGCTGCGAGTGAGCGGTCGTGAGGCCGCGGGCGCAGCCTGATTTTGCTCATTATTTATTCACAACTTTTACTTGCTCAGTTGATGTACCGGTAGGATCTGAAACGTGCTTGGCGGGGTTGGGGGACGTATTGTCCCTGTGTCCCGGTTCAGGTTAGGCCGAGCTGACATTAGTAAGTTATGTGGGCACCCGTTGCTGATATAAACCTATATTTGTTTGATGCGGTAGACAGGACCGCCCTGATCTGTTGGGCTGGAGATGATGTGTGGGAGGGGGGGGGGCTGAGGAAGTGCTCGGCCGATAGGCCTTCGCTGGGGAACTAATGTGCCTGCAACCATAACTAATCACTCGACAGCGGCGCTCTGGTTGGTTGTTGTGAGGTTGAGGCTTAAGCGCGAAACAGATGAACTAGAGATTTGATCCGCGAGACGATTGTTTGGTTGAATAGAAGCTGCGATTCCTATAGCCTGGCCTAGGAGAAACCAGATAGAGGAAAGGGGGTTTACCGTGGAGAACAGAAGCTTACCTACTCCATTCTTTTTGGAAGCTAGTTTAAAAATACGAACCGATTCCTATAGCCCTCCGGCAGCCGGAGCTAGAGTTTTGGGGGAACCACGACGGGAGGAGTCGATATAAGAGAACCAGCGAGATGTATACTCTGCAGTGTCATTGCCACTGTTAAAAGACTCACAACTCTGTACCCATATCGGACTCGCTACAAAGTGGAACCCATTAACTATCCATCACAGGCGTGCGCTCATCTACGCACCCTTTTACTCACCAAGAGTCTCGTACGAAGAATCTATTGTCGGTACACTCAGCCATTCCCCAGAGCAAATCCCCACAACATACCTCCACACCCCGACCTTAAGGAACCCTACGGAATTTCGGACGCCCACACACCACAAGCCACTCAAGCCTGCCTACGCACCCTATGATACCACAACATTTATGTATACTTAAGAGCATTCCACACAGTATCCTAGAAACCCACCCAGTCACCTGACCCCCCCTCCCACTAAAGCATTTCACCTCTCATCCGCCTCTAAATCCATTGAAGCAATTATATAAAGCAAACAAAACAAACCAAGTCTAGCCCATCAATCACACACACTCTCTATCACGAGCCAAGGTCACTCAGCACTTACACCCCGACTAATCCTCCCTCAATAAATCGTCAAAAGAGAGAAAAAAAAGAAAAGAACCCACGAGTGACACTCCATGACTCCATATCCACCCTCTCAACCTACACGATCCTAGCCTGTTTCAGGCAATATATCTGCACCAGTAGCAGTCACCCACGTGTGCATACCACGCACTATTACTAGGGATCTGAGCAAGAGGGGGGAGGGGGGAGGGGTCATACACAGTATTACCTCCCCCCCTTTGATAATCCAACGAATCCGGATGCGCAGGATACTACTTCCCCTCGATTGGGGCTCGGAATATCTCTTATGAACCACACTCTAAAGGCAGCAGCACAGGGCACAGGCACAGTTCGTAGATAGGTTTTTTCAGAAGGAAGGAAGGAAGGAACAATTCATATCCCAAGAGAGAAAGAAATGCACTTTTCAATATCCAGAGTTGAATTACGCCCCGATAAATATACATATATTCTAGAAGAAAAAGCAAAAAGGCTAACTCGGTATATACCGCCTATCCCCTCAAGAAGGTTAAAATAGCTTGAAGTTCTTTACTTTATGATACCTAGAAAGAGTATGTGTGATGCTAGATGTTTTCCCTAGTCAATAAATTCGCTGTGCTAGCAGCAGCAATCATATCATGGCGATCTTTGGTCTCAAATACTCACGCGCTTTTTAACAAGAATCCCTCCGGGGGCTTAGTTAGGAAGGCGTGTGTGTGGGCTTGATACAGTGGCTGCGCAGATAGGGGGATTTAAGCCATAATGAGTCTGGGGGATGGGGGGTTGTAAGTAACCCTTGATTTTAAGAGAAAAAGTTGTTCCTAAAACTCGCTGACCATCCACCATCTCATGCGAGAAAGAGGTACTAATATACGAACATAGACTTAGCAGTCACACCGGACACTGTGTCCTATATACCATATAGACCATTCTCCTAACATGACGCACTAGTGACAACTTCCATCTCGACATCCATATTGAAGGGGTATCTGATGCGGTCAGCCACAAGTAATTCCATCCTGAGAAGCCACATTTTCCAACAGAGGGGGGGGGCGGCGGCCAAGGATAAGCGAGTGACTGGGTGTGAAGATGAAAAGTTTGCTTATGATAGATAGATCCGTACCGGTATCTAAAGGGTAATTGACCAAGGTTTAATAAATAAATAAAAATTTGTCAAGTTTTATAAGGTGTTCTTGAATTGTAGGTTCGTAGATGTGTTAGGTAGCTAACCCAGTCTAGCACAGTAACAGGAGTCATCAATAGTTTCATAGAATGTCTGCCACTCTTAATTACTTCAGAATAGCCAGGGTCTTATCAATGCTACTGCATTGTGTGCTCAAAATAGAGAATTTTTATCTTTTGGGGGGACAGGAAGAACAGGAAAGCTATTTGTATAATAATATTATTATATTATTATTACAGCAAGAAAAGTCACTCGTTCCTGTATGCTGAAGAACAGAAATGGACCATACCGTGCGGATTATATGAGGTTTTCTTCTGTACTGTGCGAAACACTGCCAAGTACTATATCATGATAGACAATAATATGACAATCTGGTTAATGTGATCTTCTAAAAGTAATAGGACTAAGATACATTTCATTCCGAGAATATCTCTTTCCCCCAAACAATTATCGTCATATCATACCTTAACCCCCCTTGCAGTCAGAGCAATACTAAGAAAGGTTAAGCAATTTAGTCAAGATTTCTCATATCGCTACTCTAATCAAAGTTGCAAGCATCAGCATTTAGAGGTCTCTTCTCTCTTCCCTTAATTACCTCTTCATTGCTCAAACCAATATCATGAAGATACTGTTAAGGAACTAGCAGATCTAGTAGTAGTTCCTACTCGGTGCTAATTTTCTGGCGTACCGACTCTCTCCCAGCCGGCATGACCGATATATAGCCTTCCCACTCCTCTTGAAAAAGTGTCACTCTGACACCCTAAACCTACGAGCCAGCACTGTATATAATTAATGCCCAATCCTTTTCCTCCCAAGTCTTTGCCAATTTTATTGATCACTCGCTCTATTCTTCTTCTTCTAGCCCTCCCCATCAATATATTCCCAAGGTGGTATGTATGATATTATTATTGAGATTGGAAGAGAGATGATATTATGATAGATGATAATTTACCGGCGATTCTATTTGCTAAACAGTTAGTCTACCATCGTTGAATTGTGTCATCTGCACCTAAGGGGCATCCATTCGAAGTGGTGGGAACCTTGGCACAATTAAAGGCTACGGCAGCGACACCTCTTCCCCTCCAAATTTCCTTGCACAGCAAATACAAGTATGATACCAACAACCACGAAGAGGACTATAGCACCACCCCCTTAAGAAAGGGACATTTTACTACCACTCTATTCTCTCACATTGGAACCGCTAGATATGCACTATGTGCCAAGACCAATTCTGCACCAATGTACTATGATAATATCTGAATTTGATTTCGTAGTTCTACCCCACCCCCTCCCCCGGTCTGTCCACCGCCCAGTTCCGTGATGCCCCTAGTGCAGACTGTACTTTGGATCTCCTTGAAGCTCCAAGTGGCTTGCGCTTGAAAAGAGGGGTTTGCATCACCTAGTAAAGCTTTACTGTCCAGGTGACACTGGAACTTCCTTACCACCGCAATAAGTTGGGTGTGAAGGAAAACCAATGTCGTACCTTTTCGCTAATGGCAGATAGACAGTAGGAAGGACAAAATCGTGATCAAAAGCCCCATAAAAATAAAAAAGCCAGAATTTTTAATTCTCCTCAGACACCGTATTCAAGAAGTCGATCAAAATCAGATCCAATCAAAATGAGATCAAGGGCGCACTAGACAGGCAGATAGAACCCAACAATAAGTGAAGCGAAGTAATCCCCAAGGAGAAATGATAGGATAGTTAGGTAAAAGAGGAAGCCAAAACAACCCAGCTACGAAATAGAAAAGGACTACCATTTTTTAAAACAAAGAGGAAAGGAAAACCAACGCAGCCAAACTAAATCAGACCAAACCAACAAAGCCGGTGATGATGAAGATGATGAAGATGATGATGATGATGAAAGAGTCCCCCTTTTTAATCGAGAATTGGGACAGGGAGTAGAAAGAGAAAGTTCGACAAAAAAAGAAACAAGGGAAAGAAAAACAAGAGTAATAGAAAGAAAAAGCCAAACATTTTTTGCGCAACGCCAGATGTAGCTATCAACACTCCCAACACCATCCGTCACATTTCTTTTCCTTTCCCTTGCATGAATTCCATTTCCTAACCTTCCCCTGGCACAACATTTCATTCCCATTATCGGTTGTTTTTTTTTGTTTTTGTCTTCATTTTTCCTCCGCCCCCCTCGGTTTCGGTCATGGTTCCCTCAAATAGCAAAAAATAAAAAACAAAATAAAAGCAATGTCAAAATAGGTTTTTAGGTCTTTAAGCAGCATAGACGGAATGGTATCCACGCGAGTCGGCTTCGAGACGGTCCATCCTACCATCCTTCGCGGCCAGGTACATCGTATTCATGCGCTGCATATCGAGAGGTTCCGTTGGATCAGTCGGCCCAGGAATCGCGCCTGGTGGTCCCGGAGGTGGCATCTGGCCCGGCTGAGGAGGCGGATGCATGTGAGCAGCATGAGGACTACAGAAAAGGCAAAGCGCAAATAAATCAGCAAACAAAATCAAACAGCCATACTCCAAAATCGTCACAGATGAGAAAAAAGAGGAGTCCCAGTACAGAAAATGACCTAGTGGGATAATGGACAAGAATGGGCCTTGCTGGGAAAATGGAGAAATTGAAATCGAAACATCTATGAGGGGGATATGTAAAGGGGAGACAAAGAGTAACGTGTAATAAGTACATCGAACTATAAAAGAGTTTAAAGAAACAGAATAACTACTTTAAAGGCGCAAAAGACGCATAATGATGCTGAGGAGCAATGCCCATCGACGGATAAACCGGTGGCGGAGGAGCAGGCCGGTAAGGAGTGCCCGCAGGCCCAGAGTTGTTTTGGCTTCGTCCCCAGCTCAATCTAACCCTCGAGTTCCCAATAGGATATCCCTGCATCTGGTTGATTGCCATCTCCGCCGCATGTCTCTGGACAAACTGAACAAATCCACAACCCTTCCCCGGAGGAATCTTAACATAAGTGATCTCTCCAAAACCTTGGAAGAACGAGCGGAGCTCATCTTCGGTAACATATCCGGAAAGTCCGCCGACAAAAACAGTGGTGTTGTTAGGATCGGTAAATTGATTCATTGGCTGCGGGGCACCGTAATAACCCATAGGAGGAGCTCCCATGGAGTACATACCGACGGGGCCGGGTGCTCCGGGCATAACGGGGCCACCAGCAGCACTCTTGTTCTTAGGAGTCGCGGTGGATATACGCATGGGACGATTACCACAGTACACGCCCTGCATCTCAGTCAAAGCACGTTGCTGATCCATCTCATCCGAAAACCTGACAAACCCATAACCACGAGACATCCCACTAACGGGATCCGTCATGATCTTTGCCGATTTGCAAGACGGGAATCGTGATTGAAAAAGGGAAACGAGAACGTATTCATTAACCTCAGGCCCAAGGTCACCAACAAAAATGGAGTACTCAGGTCCGCGATCATCGCTGCATGAGACTTGATCAGCCAATATGAAAAACACAAACTAATAAATTATAACCCATACCGTCTGTCAGCAAGACCTCCTCCAGAGGCCCAGTTCAATTTGAAAGGACGGCTGCTCCCGGGGATAGGAGTGGCATTGAGCGTCAACGCTTTAGCAGCCGCAGCGGGACTGCTGAAATCAACAAAACAATAACCAGCATTACTAATAGAAGAGAGTGTTAGTCATCCCGACGAAAGTAAAATTTATAACCAAGGGGAAAAAAAAGAAAAGAAAAAAATTATTTAACCATAGGAAAACGCGTACCCAGAAAACTTGTCGCGAATCATCTTCACATTAACTCCTTCGCCCAATTGATACCAAACATTTCTAACAAACGCCTCATCAATCCATGGTTCGAGTTCACCCATCCTATAAGGCCAAAGTTAGTTAGCCGTAAATATCCACAGGTTACACGAGCCATTCCCCCATAACGGAGTCCGAGGCAATATGGCTTCAACATCAAACTTACCACAAAGTCGTCTTAGCATCGCTACCAGCAGCGCCATTAGAAGAGCCCGCTGCAGAATTGTTAGGATAAGGGACAGGGGATGCAGAGGGCTGTTGTGGAACGGCTTGACCAGTAGGAGGTGGCCCGCCGGCGGAGGCTCCAGTTGGCGAGGCAGAGCCTTGCTGCTGCTGCTGTTGCTGCGAGTAATCGTATTGAAATGACATGTTGTTTGTTCAACCTTGAAAAAGAGTGAAAGATGCGTAAAAACGATGCGATGGACCGGTTGCTTTCTGTTGGGGTCGGGTAGAGAAAACTTCTGGCTCTAGCGCCAAAAAAAACCGCTTTTTAAAAGAAAAAAGGGAAGCAAAAAAGGATATTACTTTCGAAACCTGCTAATCGAACCGTAGAGTAAATATCGTTGAAGAATTATCGAAGGGCTTGACCGACTCAAGGGAAGTGCTCAGAAAGGGCGACAAACGAAGGTACACCAAGGGCAGCAGACGGGGGCGGGGGGGCAAAGGATTAATGATAGAACAAGAAGGAAAGAAAAGGATTAAACACGGAAAAAAATTTATAGCGGCGGGGCAGGGAAAGAATTGGATCAAAAACCCGAACCAACCTTCTTATTCTATTTGAGATGAGAGGGGATTAATAGATACCTTCGTTTGAGTTAACCGGCTCGAGAAAAGTACAACTGCGGAAAAATTGCACCGTCGTGATTGACGCAAGGGATGTGGCAAGAAAAATCGCTCCAAGGTAAGGGTGTCGACAGATAATCAAACCGTCAACAATGAAAGACGTGAACTGCGCAAGAATTGCTTTTAGGTCAATACAAATTGAAAGAAGCGAGGGGAGATTATCAGTGAGGCAGACAAGGACAGAAGGGAGGGAGAGAGGGAAGGAGGGAAGGGAGGAAGGGAGGAAGAGAGACACGAACAGTAGTGGATAATTTGATGATTGGAGGGGGTGTGGGATGGTGGGATGGTGCTGGATGATTGACAGTGGTGGTGGTGGTGGTGGTGGTGACCGTGGTAGCAGTAATGGGAAAGGTCGCGAAGAGGGTACGGGGCAAATTTTTCTTGTTTGCCGCGGAAGGGGTGGATTTCGAAAGTGTGGCGGGAGCCGACCAAGGGAGGGGATGGGTTTTTAGGGAAAGAAGGAGGGAGAAAAAAGAGAGGTTCTTTTGGTGGGTTGAGGAGAATCGACTTGAAAGGCGATGACGATGAAAGACGAGCTGAGATGTGCAGGCAACAGCAGGCCGGTATTGTATGTAACTTGAACGGGGGGGGTTCAGTGGGTCCGGTGGGGGAAAAGAAAGAAAAAAAAAAAAGATAGATACGGGGATAGCGAAAAAAGTTTTAAAAAGCCGTAAGAACCCAGGAGGAGCACGGGGCAGTTATTCCTTTTATTTTGTTTCCTCCCCTTTCTTCCCTTTCCTCTCTTTCTTTCTTATGGTGGTGTAAGAAAAAGAACCCTGACAGCAGAAAAATATAACACCGGCGAAACGAAAAACGACAAACAAACGTTCAAGATCCGCAGAGAAGGCTGTGAGCAGGAAAGATGAAAGAGAGCGAAGGGGGTGGGTAGCGGAGGGAGAGGAAGGGAGAAAAGGATAAATTTTGAGTAATAAAATAAAAAAGAATAAAAAGTGCGGAAGAAACAAGAGAGAAAGGCCGGACCGGGGGATGGTAGGAGAGAGAGGACGAGGTCGCAAACTACCTATCATACCGGTACAATACAGTACCAGTGACAAGTCCAGGCCATGTACTCGTACAGTACGGTACGCACACGCTTTTGCTTTTGGGCTAGCCGTCGTTACGATATCCTCGTCTTACACAAAAAAAGACCACATAACCCAAATAACCCAAGGAACGGAGGAACGAAGCCGAGATGATTATAATACTAGCTCAACTAACCCCCCGAAGGAAAAATATTACATCCAACTGCGATAATATTATGTATCATAGCTAAACAATTGACATCTGTCCTCCTCGCCGAGCCCATCTCTTTCTCCCCTTATTCTCCCTTTCTCCCGCTCGAAGGGGCGGGTGTACTCGAGTAGGTTGGCAGTTGTCCTCCTCTACCCACTCCCCGTTGTTACTCGCTATTCCCTGCTCTCCAACACCCGAGTACGGTACCGGTAACTGTACAAGTACTAATGATAGCTCCTTCCATAGCCTTCTTCACATTTTCCCTTCATGCTTCCATGCTTCTTCCCCTTCTCTTCCAGTCCCATTCCGAATTCCCCGCCCAGACTAAAAATAATAAAAAAACGACAAAAACGGAACGAAAGAAGAAAAGAAAAAAAGGTGCAAAGTATGCATCGTGGTCCGCCTATAATCAATTCCTTGGCCTAAAAAATTTACATACGCACTCTGCTCCAGCCTGGTTCAATCCATCCAGCCATTGCTGTGTGTAAGGGGTCAGGTTAGGGGAGGGGAAAAGGGCCCTCTGGTTGGCTGGCTGGCTGCTTGGGCTAGACACAATAGGAGGGACAGAACGGACAGAGGGACACTCGAGTACCGGACGCAAGCAGTCAGGTCAAGATGACTACGCCGAGTATAAATAGTCCCACCCAAAGCCTCATCGCAACGAGATGACCGTTGAGCAAATCATTCGTTTATCCGATCCATTCCCTCTATCCATCCACTCATCCACTTCCGCCTCCCCCCCCCCAATTCAGAAAATCATCAACACCAAAATACCGGATCTAAGACATTTAAAATCCACCAAGTATGTAAAGGTAATAAACATATTTCTTGAAATTCTTTTCGTACCATATGTGTATGCCCTGCGGTACCGTATCCGTACCCGAGTATATCTCTGCGTACACCATGTCTCCACAGTCCACCACGATACAACAAAAATGCACGAATCCCCTATGCCAAGGCACCTAGCGAAAAAGAAAAAGAAGAAAAAAAACTACTTTCTCGAATGCCGGCTTAATGGCCGGCAACGTATGGGCGCTGAAGGAGCCTCTCTCTTCTTCCTTCTCTTGGAATCATCGTTAGTCCCTCCACATTTTTTTTTTGGTTAATTAGACTCCCCATTCACATTTTCCTTACCCTCTCAGCTTACATGATGACATACTCGAGTATATATATACGTAGACTGTGCGATACTATAAGTGTGGATCCCAGAGTGTTGATAATATTATTTCTTTATTCCTTATTTGCTGCGGGTGCATCGGGTAGCATGATGGGTCTTGGGGCTCAACTCGGGCGATGCCCTCGAGAATAGGGCCATTGAACTCGAGTGTCTATTTTTTTTATTTTTTTTCCTTCTGTCAAATCCTGGGGCTTACCAGTAAAATACTATGACAGAATTTAACAAACCACAGGCTATCAAAATCACCAATCGTACATAACCAAAATCACAGAAACGAGATCCCAAATTGGCCCCCCTGCAAAAGGAAAACCCTCCAGCCTTACAGGAAAATTATGAAATGGTGCAGAAAATGTTTTAAATAGTTGCTGGCCCTATAATACCTGTCACAGCATTCAACTTCGATCTAGTCGCCCTGCCTGTATCATACCGTATTGTGCTTATAACCAACGTTAGGCAATGAAGATCCCAAAAGCAAGGAGCAGGAGCAAAACGCCGACCCCAAAGCTTCGCTCCGTTTACCTGGGATTGGAATCCCTCGATGGATTTGGAAGGCTAAAGTTATGAATTTAGGATGGTGCTGGTTCCTGATTGATTCGAAGGGGAATATTTGACGATTCGTTCGATTTGGATTGATTTTTGAATTACGGGGGGGAGATGGCCTTCTAGAAGATCCCAAAAACAGCAACGGCCTGCCCAAACAAATCACTTCCTATCCCATTCCAGCCACAATCACCCGAAGGGAAAAGAAAAAGAAAGTCACGGGGACACACCATCTACTGTCCAGGCGGTAACACATAAAGTCTCGTGAAACATTGCATCGCCAGCGCGGCACAGTTCCTGATAAGTCAATACCAGTCCTGCGCCGTGCCGTACGCAAGGAGCGAGGGGTGGATCACGGGGTACGATACGGTAGTGTGGGAGGGTGTGGCTGGGGGAACAATCCACCAGGGCACCGGAGGTACACGAGCTACACACGGAGGGATGAAGGGGGGTGTAGGGAACGGAAGGGAAGGCTGGAGGAAGGGCGTGCTGTTCTCGAGTACAGTACGGCATAGCAAGGTATCAGTGGGCTAACATCTGTCCTCTTCCTAGTGAGCGAGCGAGCAAACATAGCTAGCTCCTTCCCACTAGAAAATGTCATAAAATATGCACAAAGCCCTTCAATTGATGTTAGAAAGGATACGTATTTCTGGTATATAATCCGTCTTTAGTACTTTAGTCTACTCATAGAGCTAAAACAGAATAACATACAGTAGACCCTGAGTTATTTTTATAATAGCCACACAAATTTAAGTTACCGCATCTGCTTGTGCTTAGAGTCACAAACCCTCAGCGCGGCAACGTAGAGCGATGGCGCATGGGACACAGATGGTGAATGAATGTCCGCCTGCTCCGGTCACAGAGTTCCCTTATTATCAAACGATGGGACAGTAGTCAAGCCTACCTTATATTAACAGTGGGCTAATCTGCCAAGACTGGTCAAATACAGGTTAATGTCTTGGAAAATATGAAATAACTGTCCATGTCAAGGAAGTGAACATTAATTAACCTACCCCAGACATTCCTCTGCTCCTACCACAATTTTAAACCCCAATGGTTCCATGAAAACTTGAGATATCATATCATATTTCTATTTTCTCTTTATTTGTGTGTAGGGGGCCACCCAGTCTATTACCTAATAGTGCCATAATTCTCATTAGACTTATGGTTGAAGATCATTTGGCGGTTGAACACGGACATATATTTTCTTGGCATAGTGCTCCTGCTGCAGAGTTCCCTCACCATAATAATTTATGGGGGGATCCTCCCACGGTATTTTTCTCCCCCTCCTGCCTCTCTACTCGAGTGCAAATTAAATAGACTACTCGAATTGTTCGTGATAACGATTATCCCTCATCAACCATTATAACCATTATACTAACATCTCGCCAACTTCACTATTGCTTATTACCCCAACAACCGCAACACCAAATCATTTCAAAGGAATTTCTCCACATTTCTTGTGGGGGCCAAATAATTTCATCTACGTACTCAGAAGTTTGTTTGAAATGGCCACACTCTGGGGCCGCAGTGGCACACGTATGCATCAGTGGAGGGACGTGCAAACTATGAAAAGTTTTCTCCCACTTGTTTTTCTTCCTCTCGGTCCCTTTCTCACCTAAATCCATCACTTCCTGTTCTTAACTTTCCTAATACCTTTCGTTTCCTAACTCTCATCACAATCAATCATGAACTTCTTCACCACCTAATACAAACTCTGTGTCTTCACTTGGGCCGTTCCACTCGGCTGTGTAAAACCCTCATTGCCGATCATTACCTCCGCATCAATTAGTTTCAACAAAGCTGTGTTGCTTTTTGCTTGTTGATGATTGATGGTATGACCCGATTGTTGACGAGTGGCTGCCCTGGCTATTCCTCGCAGTCCCGCGGGCTACCCCCAAGTTAGAGTCGACGACATGGAAATGCTAGTGGGAATCACCACTCGCCAATTGCGGCTCGCTGAGTATATAATCCTTTCCTCTTTTACTCCTAATTCAACTAACAATAATGGTGATAGTGGGATTCAATTTCAGAACCGGACAAGTGTCTAGTTGACCTAAGAAATGTTTCTTTCTTTCTCATATATCTTTGGTCTTGATTGTTAGCTTACTCCAGTCATAGGATTTCAGAGATCGTGGGGCTGGGAGAAAGTGCCACTCGAGCTCCGGTAGTTAGACCCTCTTAGGTAGCGTTTCTAGAGGTGATTTTTCCGTGCACCCAAATTTTCACCATTGCTAACACAATGGCTTGTGGTTCTAGGATATATTCTCAAAAAACCCGGGGATAAGTATATCTTTCGAATTGCTAATAACCTTAGCCCTGTTTCCACAATAGTAGGAGCCCTAGAGGATTTACTTTGCAGCACGCTGCTGATACCATAGTAATTATTCTCAGGGAACAAAGGGCATCTCTTCTCCGGCAGAGAAGGGGCATAAATAAAGGCTTTTGTTGGTTTTATTTTGTCGTCGGTGTTTGGCTTTCACCCCTCGGGGGGTGGGAGGCTTGAGTGGACTGTGGCCAGCTACGACAGTTAAATATGACGTTTTCCTCCCCCGCTCAACGGTACATATTTTCTATATTTCCACTCCTTTCCCTCCCTCCCTCCCTCCCTCGGCTCCTAGCTCAGCTCAATCTCCAAGTTACTCGCAAATCTTCACAAATTCCTCACCGCCAGCCAGTGAGGGCACTCTTTTTTCTTTTTTCTCATCCTAAAGAAACAAATTCTAACCAACAACATAATCCCGCTGCTAGGTGCAACACTCTAGCTTAAAAATGGCTCTTACTCTTATGTGCAGAATATCCTACGGTCCTATCCACTGCTTTCCATGCAAATGCAGAAGCAGAACATTTAGCGGCGCTTCAGTAAGCTGTGCTAACCTCCTGAGAGTGGATTCCCGAGTGATACACTATGCGTGACCATAACTTAGTCATCGACCTAAATCTTTAGCTGGGCCCAAGCCAACGACCAGGTTCACATGTGACATAATTAGCGTTATTGACCACGGCTAGTCCTCGCATCGAGGCTCCAACTCTGTCCACGCTTTTTCCCAATCACAAGATGGCCTCCGCAGAAGCTTCTGGGGGGGCATCAGTCCCTCCATCTTTACCCTCGCCCGCCCCATCCGATGCATCGAGTGTCTTCTCTTACCGCCCGTTACCCCACCCTCGCCCTAGCGCCCTAAAAGCCGGCTCTCGACCGGAGAACTCGCTGATTGCCTTCCTAGACCACGAGCTCTTGCAAGTTTCTCGGAAATATGCGAAGAAATTTAACGATGGAGGGTACACTGATGCTGCAGAAATAGCCGATGACCTGGAGAAACTGGTGGACCTGTTGTGGGTTTCTTCTACACGTAGGTCATCTTCTTTTGCCCTGCTCGCTTGTTTCAGCTAATAATTATTCGGTACTGCGCTGGTGCCTACCGTCTGATCCTCCGTGGACAATTGTCGGAGTAAAAGGCTGCGCTGTTTTACTCTTGCTTTTGGAAAGTAGCTAACTAAACTGATTTACGAACTTTATAGCATCATTGCAAACACAGTATCTTTTACAAATAGCCAACTCGTTTAACGATTACATATCTTCATTCCCTCCAAGATTTAAGCCCACTTTAAGATTGCTTGACAAGCTTGATCGGTGCTTCCACTCGCTGATCACTGGATCGTCTACCGATTCCTACGCCCCGCTATCTCCGGCCGTGTCTGGCTACAGGATGAACATGACCGAAAGGGTTAGACTCAAGAGCGTTATTGAGAGGACAAGGCTGCATGTTATTGGTCTAGCAGAAGGGATGACGAAGGCTCCGGATCCGCCCACTGAAGGCGTTCCGGATGTGGGAGATCGGGAATCTGAAAATCCACCAGCAGACGCTATGGATGGGGATTCTGAGGAAGAGGATGAGGCTCTGGAGATGGAATTGTCAAGGGTTTATGAGAGATGCCTAGTAGAGATCGGGGAGAGCTTGAAGCGGGAGGAATAGGGCTTTCATAGTGCTTCTTTCACTTTTTTTTTCTTTTTTCTTTTTTCTCGCTGGTATCTGAGGTATGATATCGTACTCATATATCTTATGGATAAGGTAATTGATTTTGTGAAGTTATTTCTTACGGTATAGGGGGGGTAGACCACATCCGGCGCTGGGGCTGTCTTGAAACTCTTGCGTCGTATCATATCGTAATATAGGTATCGTCGATGATGAATTGTCAGTGTGGCTGGTGAGCCTAACCTCCTGGAGTGGCTGGTGGGAAGACGTGGACTCAACGGCCTAGAAATTCCGGGACAGACAGCATGCAAACAGGCCGGTTTCTGCACTGTTGCGGCTGCTGTCAGACGCTTCAGCTCTGTGCAACGCACCCACCACCCCAAACCGGGCTTCGTCTGGCCTTCAACTGAATTTAATTTGTTCGCCTCAACCACCGTAAACCCTAATCATAGATTCATAGCCGCCTCCGTACACATCTCTGATTCACTAGGAGATTGACCTTTTGATCTATGATACCCCGGGACAGTACCTTGTTTGATGTTACTGAGCCACTTTTGAACGATTTGCTCGATTTGTCGGAATCTGCCGACTCAATCACGAAAGTCTTGTACTGTACTGTACTGTACTCGAGTACATGCTATCTTACCTCAACCAAGCAACCTAATCTCAACAAACTCGTCAGGTATCCGGTTGTTTCTTTTCTATCATACCATAGATTCAACCTACTCAATCCCTATTCAATAATGTCTGCATCGCCTCCTTTAAAGCGGAGACCGACTGTCCTTGTACACCTACCCCCTTCCCCGAGCCAAGTCTCCTACGTGATGCTTACCTGAGTGCGGTACGATGTAGGTTACAGACACTCGGGACTCCGCCACGCGAAGCCATTCCCCACCTCAACGCCGACCGTCAGCACCGTCGATCCCATCCATGGTAAGGTTCATAAGCGTTGACTCGGTCCTGCAAGAATCTTCGCAAATACCGTCGGGCCAGAGCCGCAATCCACTGGCTCGGGCCCGCGGAGCTCCAGCCTCTCCCTCCCGCTCAACAATGCCGAAGCCCTCGGACCCCAGGCGATTCCTCGGCCAGAACTTGCCCGTCCGGTCGTCGAAGCTTTCGGAAAAACTCGTACTGCTCCCGGAAACCGAGGAGGAGGCGAATCGCTGGGGGTATGGCGAAGACGACATCGAGGATGCACCGATCAAAGATGACGAAGAGGAGTGGAGGAATAGGCTTGAATGGGATGAGGAGTCGCCGGAGCAGCCTCCCAGGAAGAGTTATGCTGAACGGTTACCGAAGTCTCGGAGGGCGGATAAATTGAGCCGGGTTACAGCTTACTGCACGGCGGATGCATATAGGCTCAATGATACATCAAAATTTCTCAGAGAGAAACATTCGGCCAGGACGAAGCTGTACGACGAGTGTCTGTATTGCGCGTACCACCTGCCGATAATGTCTGGGAACGATGGGTATAGGGTTCGCTCTTCGCCGGCTTTGAAGAGTCCCGGCGGTAAGGCTGTCTTAGATGTACAGATTGAGAGGTCTGAACAAAGGAATTATCACGAAGGGTACTTTGAGGACTCATATACCGGGGAGAGACGTAGAAGTAGTGGGGATGGAAGCTACGAGGAGGATGGGCATTCAAAATCCCCAGGAAAAAACCGTGAATTTTCACAGGACAGGACAGATGACAATCATACCTACAATCAAGGATATAGGCCAGAGAGCCCGAGAGACTCGCATATGAATGACATGAAGGCCTTTGCTGAGATGTTTGTCTTCAGATACGGAGTTGTAGTTTTCTGGGGTTTCTCCGAGAGACAGGAGAAAGTACTGAAGGCACGGCCTATTACTTGCTATCCTCTGTGCTAACTAATCACATTAGGACATCCTCGCAGATCTCACCTTCTCTCAAAACGACTTGGACATTCAACTCATCTCTGGCCGCCTAAAAGAAGACGAATTCGAGACTGAAGAATTCCACTTCCAATACTCCTCTCGCACTAGATCCCCCAGGGTAAATCGATAGCCCCAGCCCTAGTCCCTACCTCTAATGCTGATAACGGGTGAATTTGTTTAGATATATAATGACATGATAACCCTCCGCTCCGGCGACATAATGATCAAACTCGCCATCTCTCACGCAATCGCACAATCCACAAAACTCTGTCGTTTCGAAGAGCGCATGAATTCCACCATGCTGGGCGTACAACAGATCCCCAAGAAACTCGCCCTTACAGGTAAACTTGGCATGAAGCGTGAGGAAGTCGTTAAAATGAGCGGAAAACTATTTAAGCTGCGTGTAGACGTAAACCTTTGTACTCCCCCTCTTCTCTCCCTCTCAGCGGCTGGACTAACAGGGGATAGCAAGCAACGTACTCGACGTCCCTGAATTCTTCTGGGACGCCGAACCAACCATGCACCCCTTGTACGCTGCAGTGCGCGAGTACCTGGAAATCAAGCAACGCATCCTAGTCCTCAACGAGCGCTGCAGGGTATTTCTGGATCTCACGGAAATACTCTCGGACTCCATTGCCGATAGCAACATGTCCAGAATTACGTGGATCATTATCGTCCTTATCGTGCTCTCCATCTTTGTCACCACCGCTGAGGTTGCGATTAGGTTTGGGCTGTTGAGTGCTAGGAAGAAAATAGGAGAGTTGTAAAGGGTGTGTAAAGTGTACATTTTATGGGGGAAGGGTATGTGTCGGTCACCCCTATACTCCCTTAGCAAAACTGTGTGAAGGTGATCAAAAGTCAAGGGGGGAGGATAGTAATTTGTAGCCTTTGCTATTGCGCCATTCCCCTTCTTTGGCTTGCCCTTCCTTTTCTTTCGTCTCTTCCTTTCCTTCCCTACTCATTCTCATCCATTCACTTGCATAGCGAATCATACGGTGTCACTCGGTATCAAATTCTTCCTTTCTTCCTTCCTTTCTTCCTTATCGTCCTCCCTTTCTTCTTTCTATCCTTAGCTATGTATCTAATATCAGCGAACTATCCCTCCGCTTCGAGTCGTCGGGCTCGTCCAATGCGATCCCGCGTTCGTGTGCGTGAAGTGAGCAGAGAGGGGGGGGGCGAGTGCGAAACCAAGATATCACAAAGCCGCCCACTGTCAGTTGCACACAAGGCTGACGAGGAGACTTGCATTACGGTATTATGCGGGCATGGTGGCAGTGGTGGTGGCGGCAAGGTTTTGATCACTGGGTTCTGAACCACTTGGATGTGTAATTTGGTGGGAGTTCATGAGAGGGTTGATAGCGAATGGGAGTTGCTTATGTTTATTCTTTTCATATATATAATACCGCTTTGGTGAAGTACTAGTACAGTAAAGAGCATAACAGGACAATGTCGCCAACGGGATAATGTCGCATTTCTAAGGGTATTAGTAAGTAAACAGGATTTACTCTTCGTTGCTGCAACTAGATTTGCCATGGGCGACCAGCCATGGGCTATGTCCAAGCGCTATAATATGTGCAAAGGCGAAAGCCAAGCAAGATCAGAGAGCATCACTCGGCATCTGGCTCTGCGCTACATGCGTACATATGGAATCTAGCACATCCAGTCCACTATTCACTATCACTCTCCCCCTCCCCCTCCCCCTCCTCCGCATTCTCCTCCCACCCACCACCACCAGCCTCCTCGTCAGCCACCCCCAAAAACCTAAAGTCCACAAAGCTCGAACGTCCCTCCCACTCCACCATGAACTGCAAACTAAGCACGCCCTCCTGGTCGCTCCGGACACTAACCTTCGTTGCAACAGCCATCGCTCCACGTGCGTGCCTGATGAAGTCGAAGCGGTACGCGTCCTTTGTGCGTCTGCTCACCATGAAGGTTTCAAGGAGCTCCCCGTCGTTACTGAATTCGACTGTTGTGGTGCCAAGAGGGGAGGTGGAGGAGAGGGTAAAGTGGGGCGGTGTCGGGGATGTGGAGACCACTAGAAGGGAGGAGGAGGAGGAAGAAGAAGGGAGGGTGGAAGTGGAAGAGAGTTCGGTAATGGCATCATAGAGAAGGGAGGATTTTAGGATGATTTTCCGGGTTAGCGTTGGGGAGAGCGGGATGTCGGGGAGGGGGGCTGGGGTGTAGGTTGTTAGTTCGCAGGTGGTCGTTGTTGGGGGTTCTTCTAGGCTAGTAGATGTTGTTTGTTGTTAGTTGTTTGGGGATTTTAGAAAAGAGGGAGGGAGGGAAGCACATCAGACATAAAGGACCCCCTTCCTCGTATAGAAACCTACATGTCCCGGCGATTCTCAAAAGACCGTGGTCGAAGGCATTTACTCCGGCGGTTCCTCCCGACCAGCCCTCTCCGCCTCCCCCAGCTCTGCCCCCGCCGCCTCGCCATTTCCCACCACCGCCACCAACATCCCCTCCACCAAATATCTGCAAACACTCCAGTAATGCCGTCAGGCTTATGCCAAACTGCACCACCGGGTCCTCATCTTCTTCCAAACTCTCCGTCAAGTGTGGCGGTGGGTGGAAGGCATAAGTAGTGAACAAGTTCTTGTCAATGAAAGCGTGGCCTAGACCGATCAGTTATAAGAAAGGCTTGAAGGGAGGAGTGAATCGACGCGAGGGAACCTTGCATGACATGTGAGTCCTCAACCGTGACACGGAGGCCGTCGGCCGAGATTTGTAACTGAGCTTTGGATTGGAAGCCGATACATTTTAAGAGTGTGAGGATTTGGCGGGATGAGGTCGTTAGTGCTGTGAACAGGGGGGGTGGGGCTGGATCCTCTTGGGTTTCGGACATCTAGTGGGGGAAAGGGGATCTAGTGGGCAGTGGGGCTCAATGAGGGACCGTGTGTTTGCGGTACGGCAAGTGTAGAGAGGGACTCTATTATGGTGGGATGGTTAGAGTTTGTGTTGGTTTCCGAATTGTGTGATGTGGGTTGGTGGCTTAAGGAGTTGGCGATCATGATGACTCCAGAGTTGTTATCCGTCCTTTTTCAGAGCCGCCCGTCACAGGAACATACCAAGGGAACGTCTCGGGCATGAAAAAAGCAAAGTAATGAGAATTGACATTAATTTTAACACAGCTTTCAGAACAAGGCTCAATCGTACAGTTTAAAAAACCCATCTCCTAGATGATCGTTCAACACCTAGACGTAGACCCCGACCGCGCAAATCAAGTATACAGATCCAAACCTATTAACGTCCGTCAGCTGTAATTGCTCCGCAAAGGCAGAGTTACCATATGGGAGCATACCCGAGCGCTAGAGAAGCCGGAATCGCCAATAGGGGGGCAGTTGTGACCGATTTATCTAGAGATTGTTAGCTGCCGTAGCTCTAGTTCCGTCGATAGCGAACCCGTACTTATAGAGAATAACCCCGTAAGAAAGAATCCTGTGCAAAAATATTAGCCAAGACCTAGCTTCGCCCTGGAATACAAAGGCGAAAGGCAAACCTGTCAACATGAGGACTGCCGCAACATAAAGGTGTCCTTCTTTCCCAATCATGGGCACAAAGGGCTTCATTAAATCCCACTGAGCGTCCATCACGTTTTGATAATAAATTGGGGCTCGTTCGGTGCGATTTGGAAAGTATATCGTAGTCTTCTCGGCTCAGTATGGTCGCGTAAAAATAGGTGAATTGTGTTGCGTACGAGGTAAACGGGTTAGGCTCTGAAAGACAGCTTGACAGTGCTAGTAGGAGAATTACGCACGTCGGGGTATTACCCGGCATCGGGGGTCTTGGCGTTTTTGGATTCCATTCTGCATGCATTCTGAGGACGCTGTTTAAACACCCTGCGTACCCTAAACCCACTTACTTCGGCCGTTCCGCGCACATTGAAATCTCTATAAAAACAAACTATTCTTTTCTTAACCCTTCCCTCTACGCACTGTTTACAGTTAAGGTCAAATTTTGCTACGGACAGAAGCAGGAGTCATGCCGGCTGCTAAGAATGGAGGTATGAGGTTCCACTGCTCGAGCATTTGCTTTGTTATCTAGCCCTTGTTTGATGGTAAAGCTAGTATATATATATATAAAAAAGAAACTGACCAATTTCTACAACAGATATAAAGCGCAAGTCAGAGGACACTAGTGATCTCTCACCGAAGAGAATAAAGGCTTCCGAGTCTCCCGAGGAATCGAAGAAGCCGAAGGCTCTGCCTAGGGAATGTACGTTTATTTGCCTGGAGTACTTGGGTGGAGCTTTTTTTATTTGGCTGGATGACTGTTTATTGACTTGAGGTATCTGCGCAGCTAACGCCGTCCTTGAAGAGCGCAATGGCGACATCGAATTCCGTGTCGTCAACAATGACAACTCGAGAGAGAGCACAATCATACTGACCGGTCTTAAGAATATCTTCCAGAAACAGCTTCCAAAGATGCCCAGGGACTACATCGCACGACTAGTCTACGATCGCACGCATTTGTCCATGGCTATCGTTAAGAAGCCATTGGAGGTTGTCGGGTATGGCGTCCGATCGTTCGGGAGATCTTCGCGGGTTCATGGAGCTGATTGGTGTTACTAGTGGCATTACATATCGGCCTTTCAAAGGTAGACAGTTCGCTGAAATCGTGTTCTGTGCTATCTCGTCCGATCAGCAAGTTAGAGGATATGGCGCCCATCTTATGTCCCATTTGAAGGTATAGAGATATCCAACGGTGCACAAGCATTATGAATCCCATAAGGGCAATAGCCCTTTTCACCACAGTACTCCCCAGTGATCGGGCAAGGAGCATGCTCCTCTTGCCCTTTCCCCTTGCCGGAGCTCTTTCGTTTGTCCGTCTTAACGGGTAATATATCTAACCAGGAGCTGTCTAGGACTATGTCAAAGCTACCTCGGATGTGATGCACTTTCTTACCTATGCGGACAACTATGCTATCGGGTACTTTAAGAAACAGGGATTCACCAAAGAGATTACCCTTGACAAACACAAATGGATGGGGTATATCAAGGATTATGAAGGTGGAACTATCATGCAGTGTTCCATGATCCCTCGAATTCGGTATTTAGAAGCGGGGAAGATGCTAGCGAAACAGAAGGAAGCTGTTCATTTGAAGACGAGATCCATTTCAAAGTCTCATATTATTCACCCTCCTCCAAAAGCCTTCAGGAACGGGTCATGCAAAATCGACCCAACCTCTATCGCGGCTATCAGTAAGTTCTGGCTTGGCTACCTTTATCTACTCTTAACACGCACCGCCCACCTACACATATCTCACACACGCGCACACACACCTTTTTTGCAATTGCAGTGCTGGTAGATCCCGCATATCTACGAGAATTGGAAGCGCGATAGTGTTGCCCTGCTCCCAACAGCCACTGGTTGGTTGGTTATTTGGATTTAAACGGCTCATGATCATCCCCACCGACACATCCCCTAGCTTCCACAGACGTTTTCCTTACTTTTTACATCTTTTCCGAATATGATGTAGAGGAATTCACTGACACTATCCTCCAACCGCATAGAGGATGCTGGGTGGTCGCCTGAAATGGACGAACTCGCCCGGCAGCCAAAACACGGGCCGCACTACGGACAGCTTCTCCATATCCTCAACGAGATGCAAAACCACCAGGCCTCATGGCCCTTCCAAAAGCCCGTTAGTCAGGACGAGGTCCCAGACTACTACAATGTAATAACGGAGCCGATGGATCTCGAGACCATGGAGAAGAGGCTTGAAGAGGATGCATATGGATCACCCGAGGACTTTGTCCGCGATGCCAAGCTGATTTTCACCAATTGCCGACGCTACAATAACGAAAGTACATCGTATTGGAAAAACGCGAACAAACTTGAGAAGTTTATGAATTCGAAGCTGAAGGAGATACCGGAGTGGTCGGTACGTAATCCCCGCACAAGGAGAATTGATTCAAGGATAGGATTTCAGTTCCCTCTTTTTTTCCTTTTTCTTATTTTTTTGCATCACCTTCCCTCCCTCTTCCTGCCCCCTTCCACACTCCCACACTTCCACACTTCAGATGGGGTGTGGTGGTGGAGCTTGCATGTTATCCGCCGTTCCGATTGGGAGCAAAAGAAAGAAAAAAATTAAGAGCAATTCGAGGCGAGCTCTGGCTGACTAAGTGATAACCCTTGTCATTTAGCATCTCGTGGAATAAGTGACGTGAGACAGTGAAAGAAAGAAAAAACTGAGGAACATGAGGCTTTGCTTCCTTCCTCTGAAACGGATTGCTGTGTATTATAGACTTGGTTTTGTTTCTGTGATTTGTTTTCTGGCGAAATGTAGTATCATACCGGTACTCGTGTTGGCGATTTGTAATGTGACCTGTTTCCATGGAGGTTTCTTCGTACGTGTTATGGCAGGGGCGTTTGTTTTCTTAAATCTTGTCAGGAAAAACTCTAATTCACGATCTGGTGATTATGATCAAAATCACGAGTGTCGCTCAGGTCCGTCCAGCTGTCCTCACCCATCATTCTCCCGACTTGGTGACCACCGGAGGGTACCGTGTTTCACTGCAATCGGATGCGATATCCCATCTTTACTTCCCTCTTCTCTGTCAGGAATATTTCATGCGCCTCCTGTCCCAAAGGGAAAAGAAGGGTACCGTATTCCCTCTTCTTCTTCCTCTTCTTCCTCCTCTCCACTCGACGATACTGCAGTTCTACCCCAAGCATATATTTCTCATCCTTCCTTCGGACCAGACATGTGGCGGCGGGGATTCCCTTTCATTTCCTCCTCCTGCTCCTCCTCCTCCCTCCTCCCCCGTAAGCTTTGTTCCTAGCTTGCACACTCCACTTCGGTTCAGTTCAGTCATTAATCCTACCATCCATCCGTCATATACCAGCCTTGCCCATCTAGCCATCCACGGTTCACGATATCAACGGTAGCCTTGAAGTGTTCATTGACCCACTCAATTCGCACCCGAGCGATGGGTGGGTTTTTGAGTGTTCAGTCGGAGTTTTTTGTGAGAAAAGGGTGAAGAAAAAAAGAAAAGAAGAAAAAAAAGTGCACCTTGGTACCGTCTGGTATAATAAGGTACGGTATAAATGATGTGGGTGGTCACGCTTCAGGCTTTTGCGCGCAAAACCAAGTCATGGTTGCAACGGGCCTTGAATGAATGAATGAATGAAATGTTTTATCTACCGCGCGGTGAAGGCGAAGGAAGGAAGGAAAGGAGGCTCCTGGATTTTTTTTAGTAAGTTGGATGAATCACTGCGCTTGTAGAGAACTGGTACGGTGCTAAGGATGGACCCATCCTCGTTTTATTTATGATGATACTGACGAGTATAAGTACACAAGTCGATTCTATACCGTACTTGTATCGTGCCCTATGTGAAGCTTTATTTGAATTGTGCTGTGGTGTGCTAATATGCACTCCCCCCCCCTTCCTTCCCTCCCCGTCCAACTGTGCTGTATGCTGTTAACCCCCCCACTTCCCTCTCCCCCTCCATCAGGGGAAACATTGACGTTAGAGCAGCAAAGCCCGCGTATGATAACCTAAAACCCGAAAGCTGTTGGTTGAGAGGAAAAGAAGGAAAAAAATGAGGAAAGAAAATGAACCCCTCTCTCTCCCCCGTGGTTTATCTATCTCATTTGGTTCAGATTAATATATTATTGGTCTGCCCTGACTGTATTTGAATTGTTCGCCTGTCCGGATGTCTGTTGTTCTTGACAGTAGGGTATCATAGTTTATGTCGTGCATGGATTAGATTATTATTACCGGTACTACTTAACTCACTAGCCAGGGGTTGCCTGTGCCTTTCTTTCTTTCCATGGTGGTGGTGGTGGTTGTGATGACGGTGATGGTGGTGACGGATAGCTCGTTTCTTAACCCTTTCTCTAGTTATCTACCCTAGAGTACAGTAGGGCACGGTATGGGTACACGTTAGAACCCCTACCTACCTATGATACCTACGTTTCGTGCCCGCCTAGCTTTATTCCCCTTCACTTTGTCTAGCCATTTCATAGGCATGAGTAGCTGTAGCTATCGCAAAGTAGAGCACACACAGCACTGATACAAGTAAAACACTCACTCTGCCCGCAGTTGCGATACTCCCGCCATCCAGTTCGCTGGCCAGTCAACCAAGCAAGCAAGCGCCGTGGAGGGGAAAGTTTTGGTCTTGGTCCATACGCATGCCGACGCCGACGCCGCCGCAGAGTGCCACGATGAATGGATGGATGGATATGGATGGATGGAGTTCAGGTTGGGGACAAGGGAGGTGTTCGACCAATTGTGTTGTGTGTTGTTTCCGTTGCTATGGTGGAGACTGAGGGAATGCATAAGTTATTAGCTTGGATGTGGATCCTGCGATACATACCGGTGAGACCATGGGAATGGGAATGGGAATGGGAATGGGATGGATGTTTAGGCGGTACTGGGTAAAAGAGCTCCCTATTATTATTATTTTGTTTAATTGCCTTGCTTCCGGGAGGGTTCAATATATTGAGTTCAGCACTGCCCGGGTATTAGGGTACATGTAGTGCTAGTACTCGTAAATATCTTCTTCTCCTTCTTCTCGCCTCTTGCACGTGTAGTACATGATTTATACAGGCGAACTACGGCATTTCATATGTATGATAGCTGTACTTGTACTCGTGCAGCACAGGATTATACGGTACTCCGTGTAGCTTAGCTGTACGGTGGTGGGTACAGTACGGTACCGTACTGTACGAGTATGATACTGTGTTGTATACTTGCCTGTGCTAACTGCACGATACCGTAGACTACTTTGTTTCTTTCTTGCTTTCCTCCCCCTTTTTGTTTGAATCCGCAGGCTGTTTCCTGACATATTTTTTTCAGTCTTATTTTATTGAATTTTTATATTTTATTCTCGGTGCCTTCTCCTTCTCCTTCTCCTTCTAACTCGTCCAATGGTCGTTGGGAATGTAAATTGAGAAATTTTATACCGTGCCTACATCTTTATTTCCTTCTTTCTTTGGTGCGGTGTGGTTTCTTTTTTCTTCCCCTTCGGCCCTGGAGGAATGAATGAATGAATACAGTGGGCAGGTTTCTTTATTTCTTTTTTTTTTTGATGCCTTTATTGAGTGTGTGGGAGAGGAGGGGTGGTTTTTTTTTTATTTCATTTTTTTCTTTCTTTTCTTCTTCCTCTTTCTTCTGTCTTGGTTCTTGTCATGCGGTCTTGCGGAGATGCTAGAGAATGACTTTATGAAGGAAGGAGGTTCATGGAGGAGGAAGGGGAGGAGGAGGAGGAGGCCGGAATTATTATAATACAAGCTATTCGCTATGATATGAAGGGCCTGAAACTTCAGGTCAGGTCTGGTATCATAGATGAGGAAGGAATTCTGCTGCTCCGCCTGTGCACTGTGCCAGCCTGTGCTTAGAGTGCCATACCATACCACACATATCAGAAGTTTACTGTCAGGATAAAAATCATGTTTCCTTCTCAACGGGTGAAATTTACAATCCGAATTTTCACAGAATGAATAAAAGGCGAATTTCATGGTTTGCAGATTTTATTGATATCGTGATCGTCGCTTTGTCTCTCGACACTTTATGTTAGTTCCCTTTTTATTCCCTCTCTCTTCTCCCTCACTTCCATTTCTAAACTTGCCCTTCCCACCTTTCCTCCCAGTTGGGTTGCTGGGCGCGTTTCCCGTTTGGGCGGAAACTCCCATTCTCCACCATCCACTACAGCACCCTGACCAACCGCTGCTGCAGCTCTCTCTGCTGTACTCTGTCCCTCCTCCCACTCACTCTCACTCTCTCTTACACTCTCGCTGCTTCACTCCTCGCACTCCCTCCACCTCACACGCTTCCCTTCTCTCACGCCCCCCACTCACACTCACACACACACACTCTCTCTCTAACCTACTTCTACTATCTCTCACTCCCTCTAGTATCTCTCTCTCGAGCGCTACAATACTCCCTTCGGAACCGACTCTCGTCTTCACTCTTTGCCTTCCACAGCCCTTCATTGTTTGGAGCTTTCCCTCACTCTCGCTCTGCCCACCTTTTCTTCCCACGCTCGCTTTTTTTCACCCTCCGTCTCTCCAATTTTACCTTGTTCAAACTCCTCTGTCATCCATTTTACGCGGCTCTAGCCATTGCTCGAACTCACACCCTCGACATTTATTGCACCCTCTCTCGCTTCGTACCACACAACATACGACCCACTACCCGTCATTCCCGGGTGGTTCTTGGCTGGAGTGCGAGGACGGGTTCTTACGGAGGAGGAACAGGACTCTAGGAAACCCTCATCCTACTTACTCTAACGGCTCCGTTGGCTCGTGGACAGGCCTGCCAGATCGACTACCGTTTACTTTTTCGGGATAAAAAAGAAGAAAGAAAGAAAGAACAAAGTCATGCCTGGGCTCACAATCTCTGACGGCGGCGTCACGCTGGGCGCTGCTCCACCGATTGTGGGCAACGGGAAGGGTGCAACTGTGGTGCATGGACAGCAGGTTATGAGGATCACTTTTGGCGGGAGCAATGTCCTGGAAGAAGTGCTCAAGCATGAGGCCGACCTGAAGATAACCTTCGGGAAGTCTATGGTACGGGAAACTCCATCAGCTTGATGTTCTGCTCGTTTGCTGTTTGGCGGGATGAAGCGGGTTAATTTTTTTTAGCCGTCTTTGTCGTGGGTTCAGTTGGCTAACGGTTTACTGCTTCGTCTGCTTGTTGTCGGATTATTTAGAGGTTATTATATGGTGACCACGCTGTGGAGATCCTATCTACCGTTGAGTCGAGCCGGCATGAATTGTATCGGGCCAAACATGATTCACTGGGGGGTGGGTTGGACTTTGCCGGGACCTTTACACATCAGCTTGAGGCCCGGGAGTTATGCGCGGATACCGCCGATGAGAGCTTTCGGGCTCTGCAGGAGTCGTATCGACGGATTAACCAGGAGAAGGAGGCTTCTACGTAAGTCTTGCTTTTGAGTCTAATCGATTCCCATTGGTTTTTGGGTTGTCGGATTCTCGATGTTTGTGATCATCACTTACTCACACCCCGGGCGTAGAACTGTGGTTGTAGATAGCGCTTCGATGCCACCTGCGGTGTCCGGAAGGCGTGCCGCTTACGTGAAAAAGCCGGCGGCCACTGGGAGAGGAAAGAATGCACGGAAGCCTGTGACGCAGCCAAAATCCCACCCTAGTACACCGCACATGAGAGCTGGAAAATCACCAGCCCTCAGTGAGACTGATGCGGCTGCCCATTCCGCTATGATCAATGCGAAGTTGGAGGCTTTGAGAGTTCCGTTAATACACTTGCTCGCTATGGGCGCCGACTCGGAGCAGAATCTTGCATCCAGAACGAGAGTCTCTGAAGATGTATGTTTGCGGATATTACAAAAGGTTGGGTATAGGAGGTCGAAGCTGTGGGAACTGGTGGATGAAGGCTACAAAGATCTCGACATTTGGGAGTTCCCGTACCCATCACGAGCGAACCGAGAGGCAGCTATATCCAATTGCAGAGCAGCTTTCAACAGGTTACGGCTGCCGCGGGAAGCACCCGAGTGGCAGAAGACACTAGCCCCCGAGGATAGAGGGAAAGTCGATCCGTGTCCACCGGCCCCGCAGCCAACCAGGCCAGTGAAGTCTGTGCCCCCGCCAAGCATAAAGGTTACTGGGGACTCCACAGACCTGTCGCAGGTCTCGCCGACTGGGAAGAAGCTGAGCGGCGGCGAGCCAATGAGTAGATCCAGTTCACAGACCGCTCCTGGAGCAAAACCAGCTACGAAGGCAGGGCAAAAGGATGCCATTTCCCGAATAATAGGCAAGAAGGGCACGAAAAAGGCTGCGACACCCAAGACTAAAGCAGCTACCGTGAAAGCACCGAAGTCATCGAATACCAAGGCAACTAAGGCTGCGGCTGCAAGAGAAGCTAGCGCTGCAAGCGCGAACTCGAAAATTAAGTCTGCAGAGTGGGTGCAAGATTCTGACGAGGACATTGAAATGGAGGACGTGAAGCTGTCGCCTGCCAAACCTATTGAGAAAAAGACTACTCTGGCAACAAGGCCAGCTCCGAGCCCAATGTCTAAGGCTCCATCGATAGCATCCGCCCCAGCCTCGGATCTGGAGGTGGAGGAAACAAGGCTGAAGCCCAAAAAGGCCTTGCCCAACAAAGTGCAGAAATCCCCTATCAAAAAAGCCCGAAAAATTGCACCCCCAAAGTCGTCCAACATCGCTGCCGGGAAGGCAAACGGGTACAAAGTTGCACCTGCACCGAATGCAAGCGCCAATTCACTCTCGTCGAAGGAGCAGATTGCCCGACGTAGTTCGAGCAATTCTCCGCCCAAGCCCTCGCCCCTAGGGTCCTCGCCACCAATAAATGCATCGGAGATGGGTGGCACGACGGCTGCTTCCTCGCCTTCGATCTTGACGCCAATCGCGAGAACGGCGACACCTGGTCGATCACCACTAGAATCGATTACGCTCGCTGTGAAGGCGAAACCGCGCTACATCCCGACTAGCTCTCCACCATTAAAGAGAAAGGCCACTTCGGCAGCAGACCGTGACCGTGAGGATGGTTATTCACGACCAAATGGAAGATCGGTCGACCGAGAGCGGGAGCGGGACCGTGATAGGGAAAGAGAGAGGGAGCGAGAGAGGGACCAAGAGCGCGAACGTGAGCGTGAGAGACCGAGCACTAGCACATCCACCTCCTCGAGCACTAGCAGCAACAAACGTCGGAATATTGCCCTGGACATCTCGACAATTCAACTAGCTCGCAAGTTCAAAGAGGACTACGCACGCTACGAGAAGCTACACAGAGAAGTCCAAGCTATCACGGACGCCTTCAAGAAGAAGGAAAAGCTAGACACTGTGCTGAAAATGCACAACGATCTGGAAAAGATGAAAGCGACCATTATGCATGCTGCATCCGTACATTGAAATATAAACCCAATCATGGTTGGCCGTTGTTTCGAGTTTCACTTTTTTCTCCTTCCCTTTGCTATTCGTCTTTACGGATCCTAGGAACCCCGTGCTTTTTGTCTGCAGGGGTATGATGTCTTGCTTGCTTGTCTTTTCTTACCCTGCGAGGAAGTGGGTAGGATAATTAATCTTATCCTATCCTATCTCATCCCTCCCTCTCTCCGACAACAATCTAATTCGAACCACCCTCACCATCCATCCATAAGACCAAACCTTCAATTTCTTGTCATTATTGAGTTACGATAACGTCACCATATCCATTCTTCCTCACGTTTTACCATTCATCGTCACTATCGTCATCATGATCATCGCCAACACGGAGTTATCGTTTTCAATTCATTTCATTTCAATTCGATTGTCGATAGCACCCTACTTTTCCATCCACATATGTTTTCTATACCAGCCTTTCCTACGCCGATCATACAAGTATGACTATTTTTTCTCTTGGTGAAATTTCTTTGGTTTGTGTATGAGATGTCTTTCTTGATTGTTCACTATTTGTTCACTTGCCTTGCTATCCTAGCCTTTTCCACTGTTTGTGTGTTTTGTCTTGTGTTTGCCTCGTACGTCCGAGTCTGAACAAAAAAAATGGAGTTTTTGTATTTGTCTTTACTCTTTTTCCTTTTCTTTTATTAGTTCCTTTTTGGTGGCTTACTTACCTTTCCCTGCCTATTACTTGAAAAGGATTCCAGCAGGGTGAGAGTGTAATGAATTGGGTTAGTATAGGCTAGTTAGTGAAAGAAGGACTGGAGTGAAGCGTGGAAAGTACAGTAGGTAAACATGATGGATGCACTAGAGTACGGAATTGAGGAATTTTGTGTGCATACTATATATTACTTTTTGGTTTTTTTCCGCTGCTTCAGCGTGATGTGAATGTGAATGTAGACGTGGTCGGTGAGATGTGAGCACAAGCATGAGATGTCACTCGGACGCTGGATAGGTGCAGGACAGTGCGCATGATATTATACAACACGTTTTTTTTTTTTTACAAATTTTTTATACATGACGCATAACCCAAATTGTGAATGTTGAAGCGGACAAAGTGAATTGTAATGCAATGTACAGTGTTGTACAGTACAGTACCGTACACCATCTAACATTTATTGTATCATACAGCCACTACTACCGTACCTGTAGGTTAACAGAATCGCAAATACTGGTTAATCATATGCGCCAAGTTCATCTCACTCAAGCTCTAGTGACTGCTGTGCTAATACCCAGCCCTCCCAGTCGTCCTCGTTTTGGGCGGATGACGCCAAGGTCGTCCGGACGACAAAAGACGAGGACTACGGTAGCCTCGTCCGACGGCCGTCGACGGCAGTCCGACTGCCACCCCTTGTATGCCCCTTTGGCACCACCCTCTTCTTTTCTCCTTTTCTCTTCTTCATTTTTCTTCTATTTTTATTTCCATTTTTAACGTTAACTTATTTGAGTTGCTAGTATTTGCCCCATTGACTAATTTTGCGCGTCCGTGGTCGACGGCCGTCGACGCTCGTCCCCCCGTCCAGGACGGCGCCAAGGCAGTCCGGCCCGTCCAAGGACGAGACAAGTCAGGTCCTTTGTCGTCCTCACCCCGTCTTGGACGGACGGGACGACTGGATCTAATTCCTACCCGAACAGCTAAACTCAAATAAGAAACTTACAAATGGTTTTCTTGGATGAGCTGGCTACTGTGGCGACCGCGCTGGTTCCCTCATACAAAACTCACCAATCAGCATCTGTTCGGGGGGGCTTATTCGGGTGGACTGTGACGCCCGCTAAAGCGTTGCTTTCTCCGTCTTCACTTCATCCTCGACAGAAACCATCGGTTCTCCGTTTAACAAGGCTACCGTAAGAACTGGAATAAGTTAATTGAACCTCGCGTAAAGACGTCCGAAATCCCCTCTCTTGGATAGGGGATCGAGCGCACAGCGAAAATTGACTCCCTCACGCCGAGCTCAAGACAGAAGAAAAAGAAAAAAGAGCCGGACCTTACCAGCAAAGGTAACTCCAACGTTCCTAGAGTGAGGTTCAATTATTCCAGTTCTTACGGTAGGCTCATCACCAACATTCGTCAGGGCATGCTTTCCAACGCCCGTTCCCCCATCAGTCAAACGATCATTTATTCATCAACGCCGTAGGTTTACGGTCGTCCCGGTATGTCAAACATTCAGAGTTCCTATTTCTAGTGTGGTGTTACTTACAAAATTCCTGTGATTTAGGCCAGAAATTGCGAAGATGCCCACGACACCGATGAAGTCCATGCCGAAGATGATTATGCCTCCGGTCACGGCCCTTTTGCCGGCTCTGTGGGGGGTACGGCAATATTATAAAATTGATAAAGTAAGTCTCTAGCTCACCATTAAAAGGTATATTGTTTTAACTATTTATTAGGATGTCACTATTCTCGAGCTTAAAGTCGACAATGTTACCAGTTCTCTCGAGGACCTCTTCGTAAAGGTCGAGCACAAATTCGAATAGAGGAGGTTATAAGATAGAAACCCTTCTAACAAAATGGTAAGCAATGATATTCGAAGGCAGTTGGAAGCAAAGAAACTAATGAAATGATAGGAAAAGGAAGCAAATGTAGCAGAAGAAGCAAATAAACTGGCACCAGCACTCCGCTTCCCCTGTACTTGCGCAGCTGGGTCGAAGGTGGAAATTCCCATAAGAGTTCCTACTATTTTTGCTTACTAAGACATTAAAGAACCCCCCTTCAAACCCCTCCCCTTCCAACCCCCCCCGGGTTCGATTATCGAAGGCCTTCTTTGCAACACTACTACTTCCCTCAAGGACCTTACCACAAGGTCGATGAATCGCAAAATTGAGTCCAAGTTCGATAAACTCACGTTCATCATTCTGGGAGGGTTCCTTCTAAAGGGGGGCTTTGACCTTTATCAAAACGAGTTTAAGAAAACTGAAACTTAAAAAAAAAAGAGGGAGGAAAAGAAAAGTAAGTGGACTCGAATCAATTAGTTGATTGATGATTGATACTAACAGTATATTATTGAATAGTATTTCCCCGATAGGAGATAGACTTGGAGGCGCAATGGGATTCTTGACCGTTTTTACGGGTTTGTTTTCTGTTTTCTGTTATGCTGGGATGAGGAGAGTGTATATAAAATACCGTAATAACTCTCCGAACCCCATCACGAGATCCCCCTTCGCCGTAAGTGAATACAAAGAAACTACAGACAACAAAAACAAAAACAACAAATAGTAACTTCATACTAATATTGATATAAAAAGTGCTACAATACTGATTCCAAAATCTTAAACACAAGTTGCCTCTCACTATTCACTGACACTGCCGTTCCCAGACCACAGTTTACTCGAGTACATAGTGCCCCCCCTCCTCAAGCCCAAATGCCAGCCTACTCGCTTCATCACACTCTGAAGCGACCTAGTTTGAAGGGCAATTTTCCATGTTCGTCTCTGTTGGCCACAGTAGTGGATTACTATTTACGGTATCATATGAGCTCAGCTAGCCTACTCGAGTACTGTAGGCGTAAACCACCGGTTGCACGGGTTGGTCGAGTCTCACACGCGAGCTCGCCGGGATTGTCGGTAAAATAACATCGGGGGGCGTTTTTCTTTTCTTTTTTCTTCTTTTTTCTTTTTTCTTCGCTTTTCCTTTTCTTCAGGAGCGAGAAGGGGAAGCGCTGGCCCTGGGCTTCAATCTTATTTATTATCATATAAAAGGACACTGCCAATCCAGGCTCCGGCCCTGGGGAGAGAGAGAGAGATTTGCTGGGGTTGAACTCTTTTTTTCTTTCTTTTTCTTTTCTTTTATTTTACGAGTACTCGAGTACCTTATGATACTATTTGTTCGTGTAGCGGGCCGACGGGAAGGGCTAATCTTAGTCTGTCGGGATACTCGTACTGGAGGTGGGTGTGTACGGAGCCAAATACAAGTACGGTACTAGTACTCGAGCAAATCATATCGTGCCGGTGTGAAACTGTAGATGGCACCGGAAGAGAAAGTGTCAGTGCTGCTGGGCGGATACTGTACCGGTGGCAAAGCTAAAAGGTATCTTGGGAGGCACCAGCGGGATCCTAATAGGTTTTACGGTGGCTGGTGAATTTACGCAAATGGATTGGGGTTAAACTATCTGTACATGTGGAAGCGCGCTCCTCTATACACTCGTAAGAATAACATTATCAAATTAAAGTACATAGAATTGGGAGGAGAGAAATCTCCTCTCCGTGTTTCCTCTTTTCCCCTCCTCGTAATCAGGGCAGTCTAAAAAAATGAAAATGTACGTAGAAGTAAAAATGAAGCAAGGAAAATCTAAAAAGTAGGTATGATACATCATGTCCAAGCCAGCAACAACGCCGCCAGACCCACTCCGACAACGAGGGCCAAGTTCCGCGACCGCGAGATGGAGTCTGCAGAGGAGAGCGTGACTTTTGAGTCTTCACTATCGACGCCGGATTTGTCATTGATCCAGCAGACAGTCCCGTTCTCTGCCCCACCGGCCCCTTTGCAAGCTGAATTGAAGTCCTTGTCGTTACCCGACTGAGATGCGCTGGTGTTAAAGTACACCATTATATACTCCATTTCCATTTCCACGTCTTTGGTTGATGGGGTACTATGATGTGGTTGCCTTGTCAGTTTTGTTTTGTTTAATTGAATGGAGGAGAGGGAAATAGTACCCGCTCCAGGTGCCGTTGTTGGCCCAGAGATTGATCATGACCCTGCCTTCCTAAATGGGAGAGGGTTGTTAGATTGAGTCAATTGGTAATAGTGGCGGGGGTAGTGATTATGTGAGATGGGGCGGGTACGAACATGTTTGGGAACGTTCTTGGTAATTTCCTTCATTACGGAGTTATCCTGGAAGAAGGTTGTTACCGACGGTGTCCAGTCGAAGCGGTGCTCTTGCGTTTTCTTCCATGACTTCTTGAGCTTGAGCTGGAAGGTTGCGTCCGGGATGGCGCTGTCGGTGACATTGTCGTACGCTAATGTGTTCAATTCATTTAGCCTGTGGAAACTACTTGCAGGGTTAGGGGTTGACGCAGGGCCTCATACCAGGATGTTGAGTGTAGCGAATGTTTTTGTCGCCATCTTTGGTCAAGATCTCTACGTCCGTCTCGTCATTATCATCCTAACTCAGGCCAATTAGCACAGCTCCAATTCCCCGCTGAGATTCCAACAGCAGATAGTGAAGCACTGGGTATAAAAAACAAAACAAATGAAGACATACATAGTAGAAAAAGAACCCAGCAACAGCTCCCCCCTCCGCCTTCTTATCCACATTGACCTTGTACTTCGCCCTAAAACTGCCATGGTAAAAGTCCGTCCGTTTGCTGTGTATCTCTGCAACGCTAACGGGCTCGTTGTCACCCTTCTTGTGCCCCTTCTGCCGCAGGTACAGTTTCCCGTCCTTAATCCACACGTTCTCCGCCTCGTTCTGCCTGGCAATCACACCGGTGCTCGGATCCGCGTCGAACGCCCACGTCTGGACGTCCCAGTCTGGCAGTACGGTGCTAACGTTCGTCGTATCCGGGATTGTGGAGAAATCAGTGTGCATTTTGTGAGTGAAGAATGTGCGGGTTTGCTTGAGCATGTAACCACATTCACATTCTGCCGCCGTCATCAAGGGGAATAGTAACAGGAAGACTGCCGCGGTAGTCGCTACTGCCGGCGATGTGGATAACGTGGGAAACATTCTGATTTAGACACGGAAACTGAACGGGGTAGAATGCGGGAGAGATCAATGGTTGTATATGACGTATGGGTAAAACGGCCGTGTGAGAAAATGGTGTAAAAGCAGAGAGGTTCGGGAACCAAAATCCTAGGCTCTCTCTTTTTTTTTTATGCACTGTTGTAGGGAATGATTTGATATGGGCTTCCGGGAAGGGGAAAAGAAGGTGCCTTTTTGACTGTAGCTTTCTTTCCTCCCTCCAATCTTCTAGGAGCACTTGCGAGAAATTGGGACCCCCTATAGTACTAAGGCTGAAAAGCAGAGTCAGCGGCAAATCCTAAGGTAGACAAGAGGGATCCACCTTAGTCCAGGAAAACAGGCGCCAAATCACGAAAGAGAAAGAAGGAAAGGCTGCAAAAAGCAACAACGAGAGCGAAAAGCAAACAAGAACCGATCGTGGAAGAGCGGCTGAACGAGAAAAAGAAGGCAGGGGCGTAATAATACCAGCTAGCAATAGGAATTGCGGAGAGGGAAAAAGCCAAGTAGCTTTGATGATATAATTCTCGAGGATATATATATAGGAAGAGACGGAGGGGAACGGGGGTTCAATCCAAATGTCGACGAATGGGAGCGCGAAAGTTGGTCGGGGCGGCAAAGAAGGGTTTCAAGAAGGGAACGAAAGGCTTAAATACCCTTCTGTGGGCTGTGTCTTGCTCGTACGGTTCCAGCGGGCCTGCAAAATCCTTACTCGCCATGCTGGAGCAATGGGCTGAGCCAATCAGCTAGGGGTTTACAAAAGTAGAGCACCCTCCTATCAATGTGTTGATGCGGAAGCCGCATCGGAAACGCGGGGGATCCTCGCAAAGCTAAATATGCACTGCATGCTCTAGAAGAAGTTCATCGGGTACGCTGCCGCCTGCTTGCCCGCCCGTCTGTCTGCCCATAGTGAGTCAATGATTGGCCTTGTGTCGCCGCAATAGCACAGGACGAGAGCGAAGAGGTGTGTCCTGCACGGCACTGTGCTCGTACAGTACATAGCAACCGTTGGCTGGAGAAAAAAAAGAAAGCACTCGTACAGGAAGAGAGCGGGCGTCCGTTTTTGCACCCAGCTCCCTCAGATAGCTCCCGTGGTGGTCCGGGCAAGGTGGTTCATAGGGCCGAAGGGGAGGGGTTGGCTGTCTCACTGGTTGGATGGCTTGGTGGAAATCAAAAAAACTGAGCCGCTGGTTGGTTGTTGCGGCCGAACTTGGACTATTGGCCCTGTGTGACAAGTATATACTCGTACCCGATTCAGTAATTCCCTGTCAAATTCAGGGATAACACTACCAAAAATAGACTGTTTGAGGGTTCAATCTCGAATTTTCTGCCTATCGATAAGAATCTCCCCTTGCTAACCCTCCCATCAGTGGTCGTAATAATTGGGGGCAGTGTTGGAAGCCCTGGGCATTAAAAGAGTTAAAAAAAAGAATAAAAAAAAAGTAAGGGTATCATATCCACATTCCGAAATGCCTCCGGGACTCCGCAGCAGGCGAGCCGTATGCGCGAACGCTGATTTTTTGCCATATATTTTGCCAATCTCTGTTTTGGGCCACTTCTTTGCCTGCCACCATTGTACTCGAGTATAGATTAAGTACCAGCACCGCAGCTCATCCTTCGCTCTTTACCCCAATAGTCATGACAATTGGTAGCACAGATGAGTTGGACATGCAGTATTATAACTGTACGATACAGTACCGGTATGTACTCGAGTACTCGGTTGGTCGTGGAGAAAGAAGAAGAAACGAGAAAAAAGGCCACTACACACACTGAAGAAAAAAATATAATTTAAAACCTTATCATAATATATCATACCCGGCATAAACTAACGAACCCCGAATATTTTTCTTTTCGAGTCCGAATTAAGTGTGGGCGCTCAGATGCGCACAGATAATTTGCAAATTTTTGTCCCTTCAACCCCCCCCCTCCCCCTGTTTTCGGGTTCATATTGCCGGGCACTCGTACTCGAGTAAGTACTTGTACTCGTACAAGCAACTAAAACTGGCTTTTCGGTGACTCGGAAGTTACCTGCAGCTTTTTGACAGAATTCCCACCTGTACAGCGGTAAGCTTTGGTGTCACACACGCTGCTTCCAATGTCGGGATTTGGAAGGAGGAAGGTACCCGTAGGTAAGACAATAAAGCGGCTAATACGGTAGCACTTCAGGTACGGTACAAGTTACTGTGCAAAGAATTGCGTCACGAGACATCACTTGCTGCTAGTATCAGCCTGAATGGCCGAGAATGGTCAAGTTTTGGTGTGTGCTTCTCCGGTCTCGAAATCTTTTTTACTCGATCTGAGCTATTGTACCGGTAGTGGAGAATGTATCAGTCCATCAATTCGCAAAAAATCATGATCTTCGTACAGTCTATATAATTCAACGAGCTTCTATGGCTATATGAACAGGAAAAAAGGTGCCGCGGAGATCGTTATCTTTTTTTTACAACAGGCTGAGGGGGAGGAGAAAAGTGGGGGGGGGGGCTGCCTCCGGTGGGTACAGTACCCACGGGCAGAAGGAAGTATGATGTTAGATGTTAAAAAAAAACTATTGTACCGAAATGCGCCACTGCCCTTCACGCTACAGCCGATCAGACAGGTCTGAGGCTGAAGGTATCTTGTGCTTTGTACTACCCAGACCTTCCAGGAACAAAAGGTCCTCCTTCCTGATCTTCCCACCGGTGTAAATCGCCTAAAAGCTTCATTAGAAATTTTGCGCCGATATAGAGTTAAACGGTAAGTGGGAGAGCTTACACTTGGGATAGCAGTGAATATACTTAGCACTCCTGTGGATCCCCGCAATCAGCACAAATTAACTTAGAGAATCAGGAGGTGCGAACCAATTGTCAAAACCATAGTGTTCCATCCCACGATGTCCTTAAGGAATCCGGCTTTATGAGATATCGTCAGTCCTTTCAGCCCTAAGGAGTAATTCTCATTTTAATGATTCACTTACACCACAGAGGCCCTACAAATGTACCAGCGGAATATGCAAGGTTGAACAATCCATACTGTAAAATCAATCAATCATAATTAGCAACCATGTTTACAGGGAATCCCCCATTTTCTCTATTAGGTGTGTGTTACCCCTTGCGCATAAGCCCCGTTACTACCGAATATACCGGGGTTGTTTTCTTCCACCTCGTCGAGGAATAAACTGATCTCAGTCATCAAAGCGGGCATAATCAAGACGAGCCCAATTCCGATTAAGGCGAGGATGGCGCACATCAGGACTATCTGGGAGGCGCTGTTGTGGTCCGGGAATCGCAAGAAGATGAAGAAAGGGCAGCAGAGAATGAAGCCTGCAGTTTGGACCCAGCGTGTTCCCCACCTGTCGCATGCCCAACCTACCCTTATTAGCCTTCTCCAGCGGCATATGCGCTCATACCCAAGGGAGCGAGCGACTCACCAACAAGGGGAGCGAGGAAAGTCGGGAGAACGATTGCGAGGAAGATCAGTCCTGCTCCTGTTGCGTTGAAATTGAAGAGTTCCCAAGCACGGAGGGGCAACGTCGTCTCCAGCGATGTCATAAACACCGCCTGAACGAGTGTTCCCCAAAGAGCCATCAGGAGTCTAGGGTACTTCAGGATTCTGATGATTGGTGGCACCCTGCTGCGTTTCTTCCGGGTTGTAGGTCCTGCTTCGATGTCATTGGCTGTGGAGAAAGATGATTTATTAGCAAGCTATTTCGAAGGTATGCATTACCAGGGGTGGCTCTATTGCTCACAAGTCTTCTCACTATTATTAGCGGGAATTGCTCCATTATCGGACGTATGGGCCTTCTTGGGTATTGGAATCAAATGGCTTCCCTCGGAGGGTGAACTTGGCATACGCGAAAGCCCGGGCGGAGATCCAGAATCTCTCTCTGGTCCCGCGAATGCCCCACTGGGGTCCATTCCTGGAGAGGACTCGCTGGATTCTACTTCTTTGGGTAAATATTTCACTGCAATCTTCTTCTCTATCAGGATGAGTCGTATAATAATGTCAAGCGTTAACTATCAAACAAATTATTGATTAGCAAAACCCGTTGACCAGAAGAGGGAGTTTAAGTTAGGCTCCGACTTACTAGGCCAAAAGCCATTGAGAATACTGAATTAATTCACTGATTAGCTTGCAGGTTCAATATATTTTTGTGCGACGGATATCATGTGATCCTACCAGCATAATATCCACCCCTACGAATGCTATGTTAGCAAGATCAACTACCGAGGACGGCCCACTTATGGAAGCTCACTTATCATAAACAATACCGCCCAATAGGGGCGCCAAAAATATACCACCGCTCATTGCGACACTTTCGGGATAAACGTCAGCTTTTCCACTCCCACTTTTTGTCCTGTCTGAAAGCTTGACAGGTCTCTCAAGGGCTGGGTTAGACTGACCTTACAATCCCCATACTCTGCGCGACCTCGTTCTTACCCACAGTGTCGACAATAAGCGCTAACCCGACCGTCCATACTATCGCAGCCGAAACTCCCTGGAGGAATCGGCCAATGATGAGAACAGTGATGCTGGATCCTACACAGAGCAGAACTGTTGCCCCGGAAAGTGCCAAAAGGCCGATTAGTAGCGTTGATCGTCTGTTGCTGCTTATGTCTGCAAGGTACCCGCATACAGCTGAGACATCCACTAATGTTAGCTTGTGCGAGGTAAAGTTTAATCTGGTGCAACGACTGGATAGGATGCGACAGGAGAGTTATAATGGCATTCAGTAGGACATCCGAAGAAACAGATGTTTGGTGGATACCGAGGTATGCATCGTATGCCCTTAACGAGTTGGTGATATTTGGTGTTGCAGGAAGTGATACTTACGAGAAGCTATGAAAATGCCTGCCCCATACACTGCCAACAAGACCGAGATCCATCGTTGAACATCTAGCGAAACTATCAGAATTGATCGACGACAAGTACAAGAGCTTTAAAGGTTTACCATCGTGAGGAATATTCGCCCGCTCCTCCAATGCAAATGGGAATACAGGAATGACCTAATTCAGGGTAAGCTGCATTCGGAACCCCGCGAAAGCCCACAGGATCATATGAAAGGGCAGGGGCATACCAATCCATAGAGAAAAATATCCTGGTGCGCAAGTCCATTAGCACGGTAACTTCCCAATCCCAGGAACCCGTTATCGGGGAGGGGGGAAGTACTCACGGTGAAGACTGCTAGGGACATTGCCGTAACAATGAATCCCTGACTGCTCCGAAACTCCAAAAACGCCGGCCGCTTTTCCCCATAACTGAACCATGTCCAAAATTTAAGGCTAAACATTCCACCCCAAGTGTCCCCTCTCTCTTCTATTATGTTTCTTGATGTTGGATCCTTCAATATTTATATCCGCCAGGTTTCCTCACGAAAAAAAAAAGTGTTTTGTCCTAGCCAAGGTTGGCTCTTGAAGCACTAGCCAGCCGCGCCAACTCTCTGAAGCCACCCTCGGTATCAAATTAGGTTATTCGCCCACTAATTTAATCATCCAGGATAAAGGAGCACAAAGAGACACTTGTGACTTGGGCCGTCAAAGAAGTCTGCGGATAAGTGTTTTTTTTTTACTCAAGAGGTGATTGAAGAGGTATGCAGGTATATGGGCAGATAGGAGGAAAGCAAGATAAAGGAGAAACGAAGAGACTAGAGGGGGAAAGAGAGGAAAAAATCAAGGAAGGAACGGGCCTGGGGTGGATCTACTTTTGATCTCGAGAAGTAGGATTCTTAATAGTCCGTTCGAGGGGAAGGGGAGGAGCAGGGAGTCGAGCTGAAGAAGTACTGCGAAGCTTCTATCATCTTATCATAAAAGTCTAGAGAGAGAGAGCCCTGAATGGCGCGAAGAATCCTTAAATACACCAAGAACAACGGACCTCCCCAGTACGGTAAACTGGGAAAGGTGAGTGCATCACCGGTATGCGGAGGGACGGGGAAGGTGGAGGAGGTGAAAAGGTTCAATTGAGTCTAAAAAATTTTACAAATGGAAATACCGGTACGACAGTCTACTTTATCGCATGCCCTTGCTTCCAGCGGCGCTGGCGGCGGCATTTTCGATCTCTAGATTCCCATGATGGGATAATCGCCTTGCGTTTTGATTCGTGGTGAACAATATCCCTACCACTTGGCCGAAAGCCCGTTTTCGGGCCGGATGGTGGCCAATGCTTGGATTTAACGGTGTTGGTAAGCCCTCGCGCGAGCGGGGACTCGATGCTCTGGTTGAGGTTCCCAAATTGGATCCCCGTCGCTGCAGCCTGACCCAATACTTTTCGAGAGTTGTCGTAATTTTTAAAGCATGCTCGGGCACCAGTGCTGTAGACTAACTTAGTCCGATGTTATCCATCATTTGGAGAAAGGAAAAAAAAGACGGTTGCCCCTTCCTCGCTTAGAAATTGCCTTTCTCGCATATCAAAGATTGATTCTGAATGGTTGGCGTGATGATGATGATGGCCTTTCGATTGGAGGGAAGGGAGGGCGGGGTGGAAGGTTTGTCCAACTCGGGTTTTCCCGAAAGGAAAAAGGAAAGAAACTCCCCAACGCGCCCAGACTAACGCCATAGGACAGGAATTGTTCGGGCTCCGTAATCATCTGGGGTTTATAATACCTTTCTCGTCTTCAGGAGGGAAAATTCCAAATACCTTGTGATCTGCAACTGGATAGTCGGCTTCCGGTATTTGGGTTCTGTAATGTACTCGAGTACTAGTGCTCATGCTTGACAAAGCCGGATACGATGTCAAATTTTGAAAATACTAACCTTCCCCGCATGCCTTTTGCTATTGTGATCAGGCTGGCCTGGATGTGGTAGATCCAGTAGAATTGAGTTGGTTTACCCTGGAAGAGGCCCAGAGCCGTAGAGGAGGGCACTAGAACATACAGGTAATTTATTAGTTTGAAAGGATTAGCTTATCATAAGCGATTGCTGTACCGGTACTCGAGTGCACATCCAAGGTCAGTTTAGAGTTAATAGCTCAAGGAATAACTTCATTTTGGATTACTGAGAGCACTTTAGCGCTTCCTGTAAAGCCACCTCGACTACAGTACCGTGCTCGAGCATAGGTATGGCTTTGATACCCTAATTATTTATGACCAAGCGCCCTTCTACTTGTCTATTAGAACAGAGCCTAGAAAACCCCCGCGTGTACTGTACACTACAGTAATGTACCTTTATAAGAGTTGGATTGGTACTCGAGCAGACTACCGTATTGCACTTCTCGGGCTCGAGTTCATCCTGCGGTACAGAGCCTCTCCGAAGGGCTCTATCTACTGCAGGCGCCACCTACGACTCGTTTCCCACGTGGAGCTGCACCCTGATCCTTGTACTGGGCCGGAAGATTACCGGTATACCTCCACTTTACCAAATTTACCAGTGATATGGGGTATTGCGGCTTAAAGCCGACACTCGACCACGTTCTCGCGAGGACCGTACCGTAAAGACTTTAGTGTCTGGCAAACCCGACGGGGAAAGGATATACTTGGGGCAACAGGACTGATAAAGTCCAATTTAGTTATGAGGTCGTGCAACCAGCGACTAGTATTGTACTGTTACTCCCGGTCGAGAGTGTTCGCTTCATCAGGATATCGTCGGCTGCGGCTGCGGCTGCTTTTTTGAGAGTCGTGTGCAAGCCTTGAGAGGCTATCACAGTGATGTAGGGCCAACCAGCCGCAAGAGACTGGATTGATTCTTCCTCGCGAGGCACGCTTAGTACCAGATATCAGCACAGGCGCTTGTACTGTACTCGAGTATTCTACCGGCTAATCTCCAGCAAACAAACACTCTACTCACCTCATCTGTGCCATAGCCATCGGGGACCCCTTAATGGGGGCGCAGTATCCTGGGCGGAGCACAGAAAGTGATATTTCATGACCCGGTAAGGGAGAAAGTGTAGAGCTTAGTTTCGCCGACGACGGGCAAAAAAGCCCAAGTGAGATAAACCACCGACGTTCTGTAAATGAAATGGTTTGACTACTATCGTAAATTCTGGGTAAACTCGACCAGCCACCATACTTCGTAGGGTAGCCACCATTCCTCTTAAGGGCTAATCCCTGTGGCGAATTCGCGTTTGCGGGGATATTAACTACCGTACAGGTGGTAGTGGCGGGTTGTGTTTGCCTAGAATTTACGGTATGTGCTATCCAAGATAGAATGGGATGGCCTTGTAGGGGACGTACTGTGCGGTACCGCGCAGTGCGGACAGGTCTTGTGCCTGTGGGTGTGCGGTATGTGGGTAAGAATAAACAAATTGGCGAGGTGCGGCGGAGCAGACTGCAGGAGATTGTTTGGGGGAAATGTAGGACCAAGGGGCTGCAATCAATCTCGTGGTTACGTCTTGCCGTATTTCTTACTACGTTTGCTAACTGGAGTCCCAAGTCCCAGGATTATAGAGACTAAAGTTAGCAGTCCTTGTATAGCATGCGAAACCAATCCTACCGGTAATAAAAACAGACTTTACATGGCTCGGTATTTAAGGAAGATCATGGGGAAATACCAAGAATCATGGCGCTGTGAGGATGTGAGTTTCCTTTACTTATCTATCACTTGAGTTGTACATTCTGAGTTGAAACCCACTTAACCTGAGATCCTCATATCCTGTTTCTTTTCTTTTCTGCGAATATTAAATTAGTAGGGACAAGTTACTTGGCCATTGAACCATAGGAACTAGTCGATAGTACCCCTCTTCTTTGTATTTTAACTGTTGTATTCTTTAAATACTAACTTCAAAGCTGATAAAGTATCAGGCTCTCTAAATGTGATATTCCTAAGATAATATTAACTTACTTAGCTAGTGTAAATCCCTTATTCAGGGGAGAAGACTAGTTCTCCCGAGTCTACCTTATTAATCTCCCCAGCTGTCTCCCCATAGTGCCGGATACCTCTATCAACCGCAGACTTGAAGGCAACCATTGAAGTATCCACCTCCTCAAGACTCGAGCCGGCAAGAAAGTGGTCATGGGGGTCTTTCAACACCCATGAGGGGTGAGGTAAGTCTAGGGAAGGTAGACCTTATACGCCTGCCTGCAATAGGGATATTCCCTACACTAATATGAGGTGGGTCATTCCTTGTATAGACAGATGGCAAGTTGCCTGGGGGCTGAGTAAGTCTATAGCAGCCAGCATCCCTACTGCAGCAATTTTTACCAGTGTAATACTCCATTATCAGGAGGGAATTACTTAATTTGCTTCATCAATCTCCAAGTTCGTACACTCTACCCCCAGGGCGCCCAATTCCGAGGGAATAGACACCAAGGCATTCATTAACAGCCCTTGAGCTACAGGTCAGCAAAAAAGTGGTTCGCCGAGCATTTTTTTTCTTCCCCCACAGCTATTTGACAGGATGCACCTGCCCAACACCGAATTTAACAGAATGCCCTTGAGAAAAAGGAGTTTGATTGGGTGCCACTGTAGGCCGAGATATCATAACATAAGGGAGGGAGGGAGTGTGCAGACCTATTACCTAGCTGTTCCCATGCATTATCGCTATGTGCTTGCTAGACCTATATAGCGGGAGGGTGGTGAACACTAAGGAGAAAACTTAGAATGTATCATAGCAGGGGGTATTCTAACAAACATTTTTTCGCAAGGGGATTCTGTTAAATTCGATGCTACGCAGGGACATCCTATCAAATAACTGTAGAAACTATTCTCGGGTTTATGGGAATTCATTATTACTGGAGGGAGTTGGGCTCAAGCCACTGGGGGCCGGGGGGGGGTTGGAAGGGCTCAACCCTTAGTCTGCGCCAGCTAACCGATGTTACCAACCCCAATGGCCAATGGTGGGCCTCGAGCGGCAATATCAATGATACTGAGCCCAATGGCAAAACTGACAACGCCTCGAACAACAACAATAGAAATCGCCTTTGAGCTCAATAGCAATCCTCCTAACTTCCACTCAATGGCAGATATCCAGTCTGCCACCAATCACCCCCCAGGATGCTCTCTAACCAGCTATATAAGAGGCCTCCCGGACATCCTCCAGCCCAGCACAAAACACTCCTCATCATCAAATCTTCTACTTTCCTATCAAGATATTCCAAACCCTTTTTCAAACTTCCTCAACAAGACATATCCAAACGTCTTCCAAAAAAAAAACCCCCCCAATTTTCTCCCACAACTTATAATTATCACCAAAGTACCCCCCCCCCACCCCTTGCCACCCAACCTCCCAAACTAACCCCCACTTCAGCACAAAAATGGGCAACTTCAACAGCAAAGCAGAACACGACCTAAACCTGGAGATCTCCAAAACCGACCAAAAGATCGCCGAAATCTACCTCGGGCACGAAAAATCACTCGACCAGATGCATGCCACCATCGCAAGGCTCCAGAGGAGGATCACAGAACACAATGAAGAGAAAAATGTGCTTTCCAACCTGCTGGATAACGAGATAGTCCCCGCCGCCGTCATTGCCCGGCGCAGGATTGGCGAGATCGAGGTGGAGAGGTTTGGGGATATTGACGCGTACGAGGGGGAATACGTGTCAGAGTACGATTCCGAGTCCGAGCATAGTGGGTCCGCCGGATATGAGGAGGAGGATGCTGGGCCGGTTTTTCTTGCGGCATTGGCTAGGATGGGGAGGGGGCGGAGGAGGGAGCTTGTTGTGGATCGCTCGGTGGCGTCCACTGTAGAGCCTGGCCAGCAGGGCCAGGAACAGCTGAGGGAGGACCCCAGCGGGGGGGGGGCAGGAGGTGGTGGTGGGTGGTGGGACAACTTGGTGAGATTGTGCATTGCGGATCGGTGGTGGATTCTGCTCCAGCTGGTACTGGCTTTTTTGTTTTATCTTGTTGGTTATTATTCCTTTAATCAAAATTGAATTGAATTGGACCCCCTTAGGGGGTTGGCTCTAATTTCTTGTTACCATGAAAAGTGATGTGTGTGTTCTCCCTCCGAATATCCTTGCTGGCCTTTCAGGTTGTTTGTTGGAAATATCACCTCAATGCGATGACAGGTGGGGAAGTGTTCGGCCAAGCTGTGTGGACGCTTAGGACATAAGGATCTGGGAAATGACAGTAGTCATATTAATGTATATTCATGTTGCGCATCGCTATAAGCACGGCAGTCTCAGGCGCGTCTATAGACGAGCAAGCAAGACAGAAGCTCTTCTTTTGTTTCCTCCATTGATTGGTCCCATTACTTGGTACTTCGATTCCGACCTCATTCGTGGGACCTCCGACACCCGTGGAGTTGAATTCACCGAGTGAGATACTGTGACGGTTCTGTAAACTTTGATCGGGAGCGGCTTCTGAATCGTGAACGTCACGCCACCTCCTCCTAAAACTTCCTATTTACATTATAAAAAGCCTACCGCATTGACTCGAAAAATTGAGCATCTCCGGGCAGGGTTCTAATCCCCGCTCCACCACTCCCCACCCACCAACCAAGCCTAGTAGTGAACAAAAAAATGAACGGGAAGATTGTGTCAACCCTCGTGAACCCAGAAAACCAGTCAACAAAATCTTCCTTTTCCTTTTTTGTTTACTAACTAGGATTGATTAGGGGCCTGTCGTTATGGTGCGGAGATTAGACCCCTTGTTCGGAGATACTCAATTTTTCGAGTTTAAGGCGGAAGCTTTATCTTCCGGGGTAACACACTGCTATGATAGCACATAGCATGAGACGCACCTCTTTTTCACCACCAGCAAGAACCCTTCCGAAGACCGGTGGAGAGGAGTTCGGTACCCGGGGTGGGCTTACCGGATTGGACAACTAAACAGTATAGTTCAACTACAAAGAACAGCACTACGAAAGTTCCCTGATCACAATCGCCATCTTCACCACACCTCACTCGCTAGCCGGGCCCGCACTATCCTCTGAAGTGTTGATAGTGCCGAATTTCTCTACATCACACTAATATGTGAACTAAAAAACTAGCTTCTCACTTTTCTAGAAATGTCAATCTGGTGATATCGAAAGCATTTCAGATCAAGTTATTAAGTAGATCTTTTTCGATTAATAGGTGCACTAAACCCAATATGAGGGTGATGTTGCCAGTAACTGTGAGGTAAAGCACCCGTCAATATTTACTAGCCAATACAATATCCAAAGTCATGTTACACCTCTTTGAGGTTGAATCTGCCAATCAAACAAAAACGCTAATTTCACTAGTGTCTCTTTAGCACGGTGTAGGGGAATTCGGCACTACCAACACCGCAGGGGATACAACCTTTCAATCAAGTTCCATTTTCAGTAGAAAGATTCCTAATTCGCTTCGCCCTACCAACATCCCAGCACCCACACTAGCCTACTTAAAAAACTATCGACAAACTATATACAAGAAAACAAGAGTGTAGAGCGGAACAAAGTAGAGTAGAGGCCCCACAATTAGTGATCAGAAAACGGCGAGAATAATAATAAGGCAATAGTACCGTAGGAAAATTGCATATCATACTACATGTGGGCTGGAATCAACGATGTTGGGGAGGAGCAGCTTTGGAGGAGAGATGCAAAGAAATGGATGGAAAAAAAAGGGGGGGGGACGCGGTATGAATGCGGGAATCCCGGATTGTAGTTGTCATACTCGGCTATTCTCTAATCATATTTGTAAGGGTATAAGGGGGAGGAGAGGGCAAAGAGGAGAGGACTCAAAGAAACCCTCCTCCGGTGTTGCCCCTAACAAGTCGGAATCGTAGAGAGGAAGAAGAGCACCAGAAGAGTAGAGTAAAGCACGCTAACTCAGATATCATGGCGAGGATTGCTGTTGGCCAAGCAAAGAGAAGGAAAATAAAAGGAAATCCCCATACAACAGCAGGGGAACCTTCATCTCCATCACCATAGATCAATCATATCATACCCGTACTAGCCAAGCAACAGCGCACCTACAAAAGATAATGGGGGAAAAGAGGGGAAAAAATACATTTGATAAGAGTGGTAAAAAAAATGAAAAAATGAAAAAATGAAAAAAATGAAGAAAAAGGTAGAGGAGAGAGCAGAAAAGGTGAAGGAGAAAAGAAGAAAAGAAGCCATGTGTACCAGAAGTTGTAAATGACAAATGCCCGTAAACCCCGCGAATGCTAAAACTTCAATGCCATCCAACCAACCATTCTGAAACCAAATATTACCACTACCACCAACGCTACATTTCTGTATCCGAGCCAATGCCCCGCTTCAATACCTGGTTAAGGTTTTGAGATAATCGTTGCGGTGGTGATCGTTGCGGAGGTAGTCATTGCGAAGGTTGACGAATGCTCCGGGTCCCCCCCCTTCGCTTAGTTCATTAATCAGAACGGTGGACTGTTGTACAAGTCGTTCTAAAGCAGCGACGGATGATCTCCCCATCGAAACTAATGATTAGGATTAGTGTTAGCACATGATTACTATCATATAACGGAAAGGCGTACCAAGAATAGCAGAATTGAGCTCTTCGGCCACGGAAACTCGCCCCTCTTCATCCAGCAAGTGAGCGAGGACAGAGTTTCTAGGATCCGTATATGCTAAAAGACTAAAAGCCTCCTCTAGAGCCTTCCTGATCTCTGGTCGGGTGTCCGATGAGAACTCAACCCTCAAATCTTGCCCATATTTGACTGCAGCGTCCAAAGCACTCTTTGTCTGATTCGCACCCATTCCTGTTTCGACGCCACCACTTCCGTCCTCATCTTCAACATCCATCTCCTCCCAACCAACTCCGGCACCTGCGGGGTCGTCTATTTCCATATCCTGTGCGAAAACATCAACCATGGGGTCACCATGAGGACCTCCTGAGCCAGCAGGACCGTCGTGAACTGTCTCTGCAAACTGTCTGATCATCTCCACCAATTTCCTACAACGTAGCCTAAAAAATATCGCTTGGTTATTTGGCAAAACCGCGGGATAATGTTTGTCGGTGAGGTCAAGTGCGCGATCCACGTCACCTTCGAGAATCGCGCTCCGAATTTCTGCAAGAGCAAACGGATATTAGGAGTAGGAAAAAAAGGGTTGGAAGGTACTATATCTTACTTTGGCGATATATTGCATCTTTATCCTCCTTCACCTCTAAAGCTTTCAGAGAACCGGAGCGACCACTGTCCAAGGCTCTAGCTTCGTTTTGGACATCATCAGAAAATGCCCTTGCGGTGTCAACATATCCGTCATGAGCAAGATATTGCGATACGAGAGCCTGTATTAGGGCAGCCTCATCAAGGGATGGGCAAAGACCTGACGTAGGGTGGCGGTTGATTTCGCCGTAAACTTTCTTTTTTTCTTCCTGCATGTTTGTGTGAATTAGGGTTTTCTTTGGAAAAAGACCAGCAAAAAGAGGACATACATTCATGTAGTGATCAATATCAAAAACAAACCTCTCTTGCCCAAAATTGACACGGACGTGTTCCCCAGGTCTTTTCATGCCAACTGCTGGGTATAATTTCCCCTTGATATCCCTGAACGCAGTACCCAATTCAATACCATTCTTTGTGAAAAAAGCAGTTCCAGTTCTGAAATTTACACCACAGCCAATGATGTCATTTGTTGAGAACTGAGGGCCATACTGCTTCCCAGTACCTTGACAGCAAAAAGAATTTCCATCATCACCATGATATCCCCATGATTCGGGCTCCCATCCCGGCAGCCTATTTAGCTGTACTTTCTTCGTGCAAAACCCAACACCAATTAAACTGCGGTTAAAACCTTAGCATGCCATTCATCTCGCGTAGGTCAAACATCGACCTACCCTTCTTTCCCTTTTGAAACAACCGTAACTTCATAGTAGAATAGCCCACATTGTGGAGGCATAGGTTGATCGGCTCGCACGGCAGCAGCATCATTGTCACTAGCTTTTTGAGGGCCTACGATTCCAACAAGCGAGGGGGAGGCCAAAATTAGCTTTGAAGAAAATTTTTTCAGAGAGTACATGTGGTTGACGAGACGGGTTTACCAATAAATTTAACTTCCATTCCATTGTTGAGAAGGTCAATTCCGGGGCACTTGTCGTTTTCATTCCATCTTGTAGGAAGTGGATTCAACGCATCATCATCCCCTGAAACACTCTCAATAACATCGTAGACCAGTCCTCGATGAGTTTGCGAGGCTTTCCCAGACAGTGTCAAAGACGACGGTGGGGTAGGCAATGGGTTAAAAACAGCGGACCGCGCAGCGAGCCTCTCGGCATAACTTGACTCCGCAAGGTAACTAGGGACAGTGGTAGGTTGCTGTGCTGCTTGATTCTGACCCATGGTGTAATTATTCGACGCGGGAAAATTTATGGTGGAGCTTGGTGGATGTCGGGAATGTACCCCGGTCCCGTTGTGATGGCTGAGCTCCGATGTGAAGCCAGAAAGACGAGACTGTCCGGAGAGGACCGAAGCATAAGAGCTACTGGGGGCCACGATGGAACGTCTGAGAGAAGATGAACCAGACATTGTTACAGCAGCCCGACTTGAGGCCGCTGGGATCGAGTTGGTCATGAACGGGCTTAAGAAACCTGCGGGGATGTATGATAGGACTGGGGGCGTCAGAAACGGGTGCTAGGTACTCTTTTTGGACAATGATTCGGCCCCCGATCGTTATTAGACAACAGCCGTCCACGCGAGGCTGGGCCAGATTACGGATGAAGCTGAGCTGGCCAACCTCCGGCACGGTTGGATAAGTTTGGCTTGCGGGGTGAGAAGGTGCGGGGGATGGAGGGGGTGAGTAAGGCGAATTTTGGAGGGGGAAAAGCGAAGGGGTTGTTGTTGTTGTTGTAAGTGGCTAGATAGCGGGGCGTACCGTTGAATGATGGATGATGAAGAAGGTAGACGATAATCGTGGAGTTAGGGGTATTATTGACCCTTCGACCACTCTCTTTCGCCCTAAAGACTACAGACAAAAAAAAAAGAGAGAGAACCGTGAATGTGGAGGCCGCGGGGAGGTGGAAGAGAAAGGGGAGGAGGGCAGAATAGGGGGGAATTTAGTTGGATGAGACAAGAGGCTGTGGAGTTACAGTACTGGATGAGAAAGAGAAAACGTAACGGCAAAAGATACCGTCGTGCTCTCACTTGCTCCCACTTTGAAGATATTATGACAAGCTTTGTCGGCGCTGGTGAAGTTTCAGGTGAAGAACTTTTGACCCCAATACGATACATATACATACCGCCTCTGGCCTGTTTATTTTCTTCTTACTATCATGCTACCATTTTATCATGCGGAACACCGCCCCGATTGTATATCGTAGCTTACACGCAAGAGGACTCTCAGGGCAAGGCACCGGTGGACAGGTCTTTGCCTCGTACCGTCTAATATAGTGAGAACCCTATCACAGCATCTTTAACCCCCCCCGCTCGTGCGATACAAAACCTCTCATACTATCCTCTCCTGTGTTCTACTAGTAGACGCAGAGACTGACGTATGATATTAGATCTGAGCAAAATGGGGAGCTCGGCCAAAGATACCAAAAAGGCCCCAGTATCGCGGTGACCCTCAATCGGGAAGAGGTGAGGGGAAACTTCGAAATCCCATTAGGACAAGGACAAGCAGCAGGGTCGGGATTGGGGCTTAACTCCTGCACGACGATATGATTGTGCCTTCCGCCGCCACCATGTGGCGTCGGGATCTGATACGAGTACAGTATCATGCCGGCAAGTCAATCTTCGACAAGATTTGTTCGGCCAAAGAGCTCTCTCGGCCCTATTATTAGTAACGCATTAGCTAATCCTGAGGCGTCTGTCATCAATCTTGATACCCACTACCCACTACTTCCCCACAAATTTCATTTTTGAAAATTGAGTCGTGATACTGTCAGCAGATGTTTAAAGAAACAAAAGAACACAGTGGCGCTTTTCAACCAGAAGTCTAATCTTCTCTCGGTCATTCGTGCCACATCGCGCTGCTTCTACGATCGATATTAAAATCTGTACGGTACCTACTTGCGAAACCCAATGCAACTCTGCTTCTCCGGATCTCTTGTGAGCCAGTTCAGCGCTCACCCGTTCCGTCTCTTGGAAATCCTAACCCCCTCCGTATCCTCGCTTTTCTCCATTCCTCGGGGCATACCGCAAATACTGATATACACCACTGCTTTTTTTTTCCACACTGCAGACGGAAAAAAATAGAAAGCATTGGCTGTTACGCTCTTCGGTCAGGGTTTTGGATGGGATTAATGGATGGGTTAGTCAAACTTTTGTTATTTCCGTGCTGTGGATGACTGCCGGGATGGGGGAAGGAAGAAGAGGAAATACACGAGCACTTGAAGCCCAATTAGCTTGCCAGACACACGCACCATACCGTACATTGCATTCAAGAATGAAAATCCCTCCCGCTTGGCCCCATGAAACACCAGGCGGTTTAGTGGAAAAAATGGGAGAGCTGGATCGAGAATCTCCTCCTGTGTCTTATGTATTTCGAACGGACGAGGGGCGAGGATAGTGGTGGGAAGGGGGAAAGGAAAAATGAAAAAAGGGAAAAAAGGGAAAAAAAGAGCGCAGGCTAGAAGGGAAGGCGGCTACCAAGGAAAAATGAAATAAAATAAGGATACAGTAGGCCAAACCAGCTTCAAGAAGTCGGTCGAGTTGCACACTTGACCTTTTTTTAATTTTTTTTTTACTTGTATTTTCTCGTCGGTGTCGGCTAGATGGGAGGACCCACGACACAAGGATTTGTTACTTATTTCTCGTTATATTTTATTTTCTTCCATTCTCGAGTGACGGGGGAATATTCGGGACAAAGACCAATTTTCACCAAGCGGAGAGCGAGAAAGAAGGGAGGATGCTACGCTATTGTAAAACAAGCCGCATACAGCTGAAATATATTCACGGGTAAGATGAGTGGGACGAGGGGATGGATATCTGGCGATAGCAGTGCGGTTGGGAATGGACATGAGAACGAGGACATAGACTAAGCAGGAAGAAACGATATGGTGGATGGTATCATAGATGTGGATGTGGATGTCAGGGTGGAAGGCAGGATCACGAGAAACACGACAAACCAGTAACACGCATCAAAGAGCGAGGGATAAGAAACCACGGGCGTTTATGCAGACATGTGTACCGGTACCTGTACAGTATATTACAGCACAGTTACAGGGAATGTTTCAATGAACCTGACGAGATCATGATCGTATTTATGATTACGATGATGACAATTGCAATCCCACACATAACACAAGCTAGATCAATTCAGTTTTCTCCGGGCACGGTAAAGCATTTACTGCCTACTGCGGATGTCTGTACGATATTGAACTGGCTATGGTATGTGATGTTCAGTTCAAAGCTGCCTCATTTGGGGCAAAAGCCTCTCGAAGCCTTTGGTTTAAATGGATTCTGTAGGATATGTGAGCTTTTCATATGTGCGGCTTTGGCTACAGAAGGGATGAAGGAAAGAAGGAAGGAAGGAAGGAAGGAAGGAAGGAAGGAAGAAACAGAAGGGGTGTGCTCGAGTATTGAGGGAGGATCGTAGAGCAGAAAAACATGGGAAAGAGGAGAGAGTGGAGCAGGTTGAATTGAAGAACAACGGATATTGTACTCTGCCGGTACTCCGCCGGTACTCCACGAGCACGATGAACAGCTAATACGGTGGATCATGGATAGATCATGGGGGGGGAGGGTGTGTGTTGCTCTTTCATCGTTTCTGGAGTAGGAGTTTTTTCTCCAAGCGGTTACTCCTTGGTGTTGTTGCTCTGTTGCTTTCCTCGTTCTCAGATCTTCCCTTCGTGCTCCGGCTGAGACTTTTTGCTCAGCAACAACGGAAACCTTCACTCCACCCAGCCTTCCGCCGCACCACACCCAAAGACCCCAACCGACTTCGGCCCTACCCCTAGAGAGTTCC
>Ga0307509_10000651_pt1 | contig 59098 bp, 46 predicted proteins | sample 10_EM_MG_FD_202245 | JGI IMG/M metagenome (GOLD analysis project Ga0307509, IMG submission 202245) | Populus trichocarpa ectomycorrhiza microbial communities from riparian zone in the Pacific Northwest, United States - 10_EM | ecosystem: Host-associated > Plants > Roots > Unclassified | place...
ACACGCAAGTGCGAGTCATGTGAGAACTATGAGTCAACTGACTGCATAGCGTGAAACATAAACATACCTTATGACTAGTAACTACTAGTCATGTGAAATCTGCCTTGCTTAGTCACGATTTGTGACTGCTAGCCCCAAACAACACCCTATCTACTCCTTGCTTGAGCCGTTCAGCAAGACGCAGACCGGGCAGCAAATAAAACGAGATTTACTACTTTTTTGAGTAATTGTTTTTTTATTTTTACCCAAACAACCTTACGCTTTACTAGATGTTGTTTTCCCTTTCGTGTCATTGAATTTCTTTTCTGCTTCTTGTTCGTAGCTAGTATCAGATAGAACACAATTCATGATACCAGTGCAGGCCCTTGGATCACCTTATTGACCTTATTTCCCCTTGAGCTAACGTCTAATATGTTTTTCCCGATTGGGGACGCCTCGCATAGTCTGTCCATTAAGCGCCAGGCGATAGCCAATAGAACTAGACAATTACCGAGGATGCATAACGTGAAAACTGATATCTAGAAGTTCAATGGTGTTGAATCAACGTCCAGAGATTAAGATCGATAAATCTAAACAGCTTTTAGCGTGGCGTGTGTCTTGCTAGAATTGGTGTCGCTAAGCAATACACGTTTGGGCTAGTTTTTGCTTAGGCTCTGACATCAATGACGCCTCGTACATTAGTGACGCCCGCATTCTGTCGAACTGGTTCCTACCAGAGTCTAGACGAACATCATACAGGAGCACATCCAGAGTATTAACTTAATGATGCACAAGCAGAAAAACCTCTTTTTGCAGCCAAATAGTCTTTTTCATTAACGAGTGATAGTATGTGATGCTCAACCACCCCCACCACCGCCACCAGCCCCCTAGGTCCTAGCGTATAAGACCAGACGTGTCCTACTCAACAAAACAACACACTCTTCATCTTTGCCACACAATATATTGCTTTTTCATACGTCCTAATTCCTATCCTATACCTTTATCAAACGTCCGGCATTCAAACATGCATAAACAACTACAAGCCAATTCACACAGCCAACCCACCTCACGGGTGACAAATCAGAACCGACGTAGGCGTGACGTCGTACCAGTCGATAAGGCAGCCAGATCAGGAACGCAGCCGACGGAATCAGGCCGCACTTACAGTCCACATTCGCGGGCTCGGAAATCTTCCCCACCACACATCGTAAGACGTCTTCTGGCACGACCAGCCAAGCCCCCCCGAAGGCACACTTTACACACAGTAGCGTATAACGATCACGAGCCTGATCAGGATGAGGATAGACAACAAATAACAGAAATCTTTCCTCTCAGCGATGATAGCAGCGATGAGTACCAAAACTCCCACATATCTGATCAAACCGAATTGCACACAGAGCCCGAAACAGATGAGAATGATAATGCGGATGGCACTAGATCAATAACACGTCATCAATCATGAGCTGAGGAGAAACGAACCAACAACAGGGTATCGACTGTCTGAATATCAACCACCTCGGGAACGCAGGAAGCCGCGATTGTCAGGTGTACCCCTGCTGCACGGGCACGTATAATACGAAGTAGTGCGTATACTCCACCGACGATCTCGACATCCGGTGTATCGAGTTATTCATCAATGGCTACACACAGAGCAACAATGTCAGCAGTCCGACACTCAAGTCCTTAGGGTGAACAGGGCATGCGGGGCCATGAGCACATATGGCCAGAGACTAGCTCACAGCGCAATACAGCGCTGGAAGCAGCGGGAGCCCTCGTAGCGCGGGCCAAGGGACTTATTCTCGTATATACCCTTTCTGATGAACCACTCCCTGAACCACTTGTATTGACCACTCAGGTGCACAGTGTTTGGCTTCAGGCGCTCAATCACGTATCTGATGCAGGGAATATAGAAGCATCTCAGGAAAGTGTAAAATTGGTAAGTAGACATCAACCAATTTTAGAAGAATCTTGTGGAAGTCTGGACTAGTACTAACCTTTCCGGATACGCAAAAAACCCTCAGAGGTAAGATCCCAGTTCGTCTACCAGGTAAAGCATGTGCTCGTAAAGTTGTATGATCTTCCACAAGATCCAACGGCAATTGTGCACCAGGTGGACTACCTCCTGGAAAAGGATAGATTGATGTGCTCCCCGAGAGGATATGAGTTGCGTTATTGCTCTTATTAACGATACAACCTATCCTCTTGCAACTAATCAAAGTGAACTTGACGCAGAAAATACCAAATCGATTCCTGGCGCCCCAGATTTCCGAGGCCATATGGGGAAAGTACTTTGAGGGTAGGAGAATGGGTGGGATTATTGATCCGGCATTTCTTGTGCCCATCAACGGTACCATGATTTACTTAACATGTGCCATAATCGGCCATGCACTGTGATCATGGCAGAGAGGTGTAGGGCGACTTCAAGCCTGAAGCCACCAGTGGGGGGCCAGAAGCCTTACGTTTCTCTTGCCGGAGAAGACTAACCTAATGGCAATCATTTAAGCTCTTTTTGCGTGCCAAAGGCCAACGTGGGCATCATGCCCCGACTCATTTCAAACTGTGATTCTGGACAAAATTTGTGGGACCATCTGTGGAAAGATGGAGCGAGAACATGGAGTCCGACAAGATCGCCGGGAAGGCTTCACAGCAGATTGGGCTGCTGTGGCAGCAGCACTGGAGGGTCAAAGTTCGACCACCCTTCAGTGATGGACAGCATCATGGAGTCAAACTCCGAATAACCTGCATCTTGGGCCTCTGGCGGAGAGCCAAAACAGTTCCCAGACGGCAGAAGCGTCTTTTGATTTCGGCGCCACGTCAGCTGCCGGCCTTTTCAGATATCTAGATTTGGATCCTCAGAGTCCGGACTCTTCACCAGAGGTGACTGTTGGGCTAACGTTGGACGCCGCAGTGAGCCCAACTCTGTCGTGTCTGCTATCTCTGAGTCTTGAGATCTTGGAACCAGAACTCGCGGAAACAGTTCATACTGACCCGGGAATGGAGGGGGAGGGAAATGGGGCAAGCGTATGAGAGGGTACCTAGGAAATGGTATGTTTGTAGATTAAGATATAGTAATAATTATTGCGTATTCCTATGAAGACAGAACGAAAAGTGGAAATAGTAGAGCTCCTCGCCAGAGCGTGAGGTGCAAAAGAAAATGCATTCCGGGAGATATTGCAATATCGTCAGAAGTAGTTTATTAGTCGCCCGAACACCATACCAGAGTCAGCATATCGCAGCGCAGAGAGTCTGAACATGTCACGTGTAAGAATCATGGGACGCACCGTATTTGGAGTAAAATCTGGACTGGACGTGGCCAGATGAAAGAAGCCCTCACTATGGGGGAGTGAGATCCGGTGTCAGGACGCAACGTCGGATGGACGTGCCGTCCTAATTCGCGATTGACGTTATATGCGTCAGGTGCGTGAGACGCACAGGAGGCACAGGATGCAAGCTAGTTTTTTTCCTGAAGTATTATGCAGGACATTCATCGAAAAAAGTATACAAGAATCCGGAATAGCATAGTTGGCATTGTCGGTTAGATGTCGGGTTGGAACAACCCAGTGCCAATTGGGGACAGCTCAGGTGAACTATATGGAGGTCATGGAAGAAGGCTTATCCGGATGCTCCAGATCATAGCTTATTACGCACAGACTCGGGTGCCACCAGCACATATAGAACCACTGACTCCAGGGAGTTCTGAACCTCGATGCTCGCTACCTCTCGCATTCTCGTCTCCAAGCTCGCTACAGCTCGCACTTTTTTGTTTCCCTAGACCACACCTCTACGCGTTTTTCTTTCCTCTCCCCCTCTCAATTTTCACTTTCCCTCCCATTCAAGAACTTTGCTTCCCCTTAGACACTTGTTTTAGTTTATCTCTCCAACTCACATTTTCGCGACTCCCCTCTCTCGCTACTCAATCTCCAAGAATGACACCTCACACAGCGGTCACAACGGGCAATAACGATCTTTTATTCACAAGCCTACTCTATCTAAGATTATTCCTCTGTGCGACTGTGTAATCGCTTTCTCCTCTTTTCTCTCTTTACCACCCTACTTCTTGCATCTTTCACTTAGACTCTCCCTACAATGAAAGAACAAAAACACCCCCTGTAGTATTGGCTACCAGCAGTACCCTAACTACTAGACATTGCCTGCGACCTACTCAACCAGCTAGAGAGCAAAATTTGGCCCTTATTGCATCCTCAAATTTCGCAATCACATCCACCAAACATTACAAAAGCCTTAACCCTTCATGCGGGATTCCCAGACTTACAACTATATTGTATGGGGAAAGTATCTTTCCAGACTCCAGACTGCCGAGCGATTCACGCAAGCAATGATTGTGGCTACAAGTACACTTAGTTAATATGACAGGGAGAGACAGACAGCTGGAGATCAACACAATAGATATAAAACCGAAACGGATCTACTTTCTTTCCAAATCCACTATATTATGATTTCTAGGAATGAATACCAATTGCAGAAGTCGGAGATGTCTCAATATACCATCAGCGATATCAGCAACTCCCTTAATACTACGAATTCTTATAATACAAACTACTATACCGTCGGCTATGATTTGTCTCTACTCTTATCCTCGCTATTACCGAATCCCAGCCTACAACATTCCGCCATACACGAGTGCCGTGTCAGCAAAGTTGGGGAATGGGTCGTAGAGACTGAGAAACTTCGAGGATGGTACGGATTTGGTGGGCAAGGTGGAAATGATAAGGCAGTTCCGTTTCTACTGTGGAAATCCTCGGGTTGGAAAAACATTTATCATTCGAGTCAAGGTGGATAGGCTGTGCACTGAGATAGGAGAAGAACACAGACCTGTTGTGTACCCCAAGTTTTACTTCGATTTTGCTGCACGAAAGGAGTAGACTGCTACTGTTCTGATATCCTAGGTGTTATACTAAGACAGGTGATCAATGGAATGGAAAGGGTTCAGGTGAATAGATGGCGTACCTTGGTGGCGAAGCGGAAGACCTTTAGTGGATACAAACCACAACTCACTAATATTGCGAAAATTCTCCAACTCATCATATCCTTGTAGTGCTCATTTATGGTCATCGAGGCTCTCACCCAATGCACAGCTACCCAGCACTTTGCGCTATTCGATTCGCCAACAGAAATTATTGAGAAGCAACTTGACCCTCAAATATTCGTGACCGGAAAGCCTCATATTTTCTCTGAGGTAGAAACACGCCTCACTAGACAGACTAGAAGTGTATCTTTATGTTCAGCTAAAGATGATATCAAACAATTTCCTCCCTTTAGGCTGAGCGAGGACGAGACACCAATGTTATGGATTTGAGCCTGGAAGTAGAAATTCGGGAGAAGATTTCTGAAAGTATATCAGGGGCTCCGATGTGGATCAGTTATGCAGAAAGGCCATTGAAGTTGGATGAGCTCTGCCATGGCCTGAATATCCGGATAACGCAGAAGCTTTTCAGGCCAGAAGCCATTTTTACCTTTCCCGCCTGATCTGTCTTGTTGCCCTCTCTGCCAGCAGGCCACAAGCCTAGCAACTTCGTACTCTCTACCCTGAACCAGATAACTAGATAATCAGAGCTTGCAAACAGTTCGCTAGTCAGCAGGCTATGCATCTACCACCTACAGAACTCCCTATTTTCTTTTCAGCAAGCCGGCATCCCCTTACTACAATTACTACTCAAGTAATACAATTTAACATGATACCCATATCTCTCAGCTATTTCACAGTCAGCAGACTACAAATCTATCCCAATAGAACTCTCTATGATATCTCACGCCAGCAGGCTACCCTCTTACTACAATTACTACTCAAGTAATATCATATAAAAAGATACCCTGATCCCGCCACCGTTCCCCAGTCAGCAGACTCCTTATCTACTCCATTAAGAACTCTCACGCCAGCAGGCCCCCCTTTACTACAATTACTACGCAAGTAATACTATATAATCAGATACTCTGATGCTGTAGGTGTTCCCCAGTAAGCAGACTATGCATCTACCCCGATAGAACTCTCCATTATCTCTCGTGCCAGCAGGCCATTCCCTTCACTACAAACTACAACTCTGAAGTAATATCATATTACAAGATACCCTGATCCCACAGCCATCTGGGCCCATCCCCTAGTTAGCAGACTACCCTGTTCTCCTAAATCAAGCTTTCCACAGGGGACGTGTGGCAGCTAGCCTGAAGCACATTACTTGCCTATTGCTAGAGACACATAGCGGTAGAGATGGTGGTATCCACTGTCCGGTTAATCCACCCTACACTAGAAGAATATCTCAGGCTCATCGCCACCTTTTCAGCACAGCTCACCTGCAAATGACTGGAGCTTGATTATGAGATACCACATGTCGATTATACATCTCCATATGGCGGGTCACACACAAAAACTGAAGCTTCAAAATGTGTGAAACAGCTTTCATTACAGCTGTTCGACGACCACAACAGCCACATATTTACAGAACCTTTCTTGGACACAGACGATATGTTGGGTCTTGACATATATCAACCAGTGTTCGCAACGGGGTAGGCGATCTGTCCTCAGCTTGGACGAGGATAGACAGCAGTTTGTCGTCCTGTCCAGTCATTTTCTAAAAAGTTGCCCGACAATTCAGAATCAAGGACAAGGACAGACGGTATTCTGTCATCCCGTCTGGTCTTTTCTGGAACTTGCCCCACACCTCCAAGTGAAGAACCGTTCCCTGCTGTCCCCGACCTTCCCTGGCTGTCTCCTGCTGTCCCCTACTGTCTTCTCTTATTTTCTGTTGTTTTTCCACTGTTTTCCGCCTTCCCCCGCTGTCTACCACCACCTCTTACTGTCCCCTACCGTCCCATACCAGAATCAGTCTCAGATTGTGGGGCTTGTCATACTTCCTGATGATGGCAGTCCTGGGAATTCAAGGAAGAGGACGGACGGCATTTTGTGGTCTGGTCCAATCGTTTTCTCAAGTTGCCCGACAAATAGGAATGGGAGACGAGGACGGAGTGCATTTTGCCATCCCATCTCGTTCAGGGCTCTTGGCCGTCTGCCTGCGGGGCTCTACAGGGGCCCAAATGCTGCCAACACTGACATCAACTTTCTAAGTTTACTAGGCTGCATTGCGGATCCCTCGCGAGGATTTTGGAGGTCGGAGCTGGCTTGGCTGAGATGGAAGGTTGCATTTTCAATCAAAAGGGCTGTACACATAATACGCCACTCGTTTGGGCTACGTACAATGGATAATCGAGGAGGGCGAAAATATTGCTTGGACAAGACAAGGCGAATCACAACGAACCAGATAACTACAGTTGAACACCACTATGGTGAGTTACCAGGAATAGGTGCGAAGGAGTTGTGAAATCACTATTCAGATGAGATGATGTCAACTCTTATAGGGCAGGAGTGACGAAAATACGACTAGAACGAGAGGACCTCTGTAACAGGGGCACCCTATAGAGAGGTGAACTCTAAGGTTGCGACCGTACCAAAAACTCAAAGTAGAAGATAAAGATGAGGTAAAATAATTCAAAAGAATCAAACGGTAAAACTTAATATCGTTAAGCTGAAAGCTTCACTCAATAAGTTCTCTTGAGGAAAGTTGGTTATCGAAGTACCATGCCAAACGCTTAAACTTAAGTAGATATAAGATTTAAGCCTTTGTGTAACGACCCTACGATAGGTAGCTACAATAATTACCGCCTTAGCCCAAATGGTATACCAAGTGGTAACCAGAGGTGGTATGGTCTCATATACTTAGTATATAAACAGCCGGTTAACCTAGGACATGGCCTAGGTGATAGTAAGTAGCCTTGGGTGCTTTAGGAAGCAGGGTAACCTTTCGGGAGTAAGTTCGCATAATGTCAAGGAATATAGGCGAAAGTTACACGGCACTCGGAGACGACTTTGTAGTCGACTGGAGGACTGTCGAAGTGGTTAAAGGTATAAGAGGGCAAAGTTACCCTACCTTGGGAATTTGGCCATTATGCCCATGGACCCCAGTTACCCTACGGTGGAGTCCAAGTTACGATACCTTGACCGGCAAAGTCATCCTAGAACTTAGAAGGCAATTGCCTCACATTCTATGGGCTCATAGATGTTCATAGACCTGAACGCATCTGCGCGGGTAGGCCCCACGCTTGAGTAAGAGTGGTCCGAACATGCTATTGAACTTGGGCGGGTTTTGCTAACACCCCCCTCTGGCCCCAGCATTGGGGCGGCGCGTCATAGGCAGACGGCTGTATAGTTGCTCGTTTGCTAGTACAAAGAGGTCATTGGTCAGGCTGCCATGACACCGTATACGTCATCGCCGTCCGTCCGACTGATTGTCGTTCGCAGGATATATAAGGGGAGTAGGGGTAACCGCCAAAATAGGGGTCACCCATATATGGTCTCTCCGGCACTAGGAGTCTCTCGAAGCCTACGGCTAGTAGCGTAGTCTTCCGAGTGGTACTCAGGTAGTCCAAGAAGGCCAGAGTGTTTTCGTGACAAATACCTCAGTAACCAGCCTGGACCTTCTCCTCTTAATTTGTAGCATTACTCTGAGTTGTCAATGGACTCTACAGGTATGAGTCTTATCAGGGTAGAGTATGTCCTGACAGGCTGGCTATGGGTAGCGCCCACTTAGCCAACCATCGGCTACATCTCACCGGGGGAGCTTGCATGTCTTATTATCGCATTGGATAGTCGCGTAGATTAAATGATGGACTGCATAGCTTGTATAGACGAAACTGCCAGTGGGCCAGTTAGTCCACCACCTAGGTATTGACTCCGGTTGTTGACATCACATTTAGCCACTGGCATGCCTTCGATAGGAAGTGTTTTTCAAACCTGCTGTTGTATTGGAGATGCATTGCAGAAACTCATATCCTATTGACGGAGTTAAGTGTACCTGAGTTGGTCCAACACTTCTGGTAGGATAATTCCTGATGGAGGGTAGACCTTGGACAAGCCCTAAGCAGGACAGGGTGCTCGCACAAGGTCAGAGTAGTGGTGAATGTCAAAGGCTTAAATCTGATATCTACTTAAGTTTAAGCGTTTCGCATTCTACTTTGATAACCAACTTTCCTCAAGAGAACTTATTGAGTGAAGCTTTCAGCTTAATGATATTAAGTTTTACCGTTTAAATTCTTTGGAATTATTTTACCTCATCTTTAGCTTCTACTTTGAGTGTTTGGTGCCGTCGTAACCTCAGAGTTCACCCCTCTATAGGGTGCCCCCGTTACACTTTGACATTCACCACTACTCCGACCTTGTGCGAGTACCCTATCCTGCTCAGGGTTTGTCCAAGGTCTACCCTCCATCAGGAATTATCCTGCCGGAAGTGTCGGACCAACTCGGGTATACTTAACTCCGTCAATAGAATATGAGTTTCTGCAATGCATCCCCAATTTAACCGCAGGTGGAAAAACTCTTCCAATCCAAGTCATACTAGTGGCTAACTATTATGACAACAACCGGAGTCAATACCTAGGTGGTGGACTCACTGGCCCAGTGGCAGTTTCGTCTATTCAAGCTATGCAGTCCATTATTTAATCTACTGGACTTATCCAATGTGATAAATCGACATGCAAGCTCCCCAGGTGAGATGTAGCCGATCGTCGGGTAAGTGGGCGCTACCCATAGCCAGCCTCTCGGGACATTTTCTACCATGATAAGACTCATACCTCTAGAGTCCAATAACAACCCATAGTAATGCAACAAATCAAGGGTAGAAGGTCCGGGCTGGTTACTGAGTTACTTGTCTCGAAAGCACCTGGCCTTCTGAGACTACCTGAGTACCACTAGGAAGACTACCCTACTACCCGTAGGTTAGAATAGACTCCTATGTGCTCAAGAGACCATGTATGGGCGACCACTATTTTGGGGGTTACCCATACTCCCCTTATATATCCTGCGAACGCCATTCAGTCAGACAGACGGCGATGACTTATACGGTGTTACGGCAGCCACTTCAATGAGCTCTTTTTACTAGCAAACAAGCAACTATGCAGCCGTCTGCCTATGACGTGCCGTCCCAATGCTGGGGCCAGAGGGGGGTGTTAGCAAAACCCGCCCAAGTTCAATTGCATGTTCGGACCACCCTTACTTAAGTGTGGGGCGTCCCCGCGCAGATGTCTATTCGCCCATGAACATCTAAGAGCCCATAGAATGTGAGGCAATTGACCTCTAAGTTCTAAGATGACTTTGCCGGTGAAGGTAGGGTAACTTGGACTCCACAGTAGGGTAACTGGTGTCCATGGGCAAAATGGCCAAATTCCCAAGGTAGGGTAACTTTGCCCCTTTATGCCTTTAACTGCTTCGGCAGTCCTCCAGTCGACTACCAAAGTTTTCTTGGAGTGTCGTGTAACGTTCCCATAAATTCCTTGACTTTATCTGAACTTACTTCCAAAAGGTTACCCTGCCTCCTAGATTACCTAAGGCTACTCACTATCCCCTAGGCCGTGTCCTAGGTTAACCGGCTGGATATATACTAAGTATATCAAACCATACCACTTTTGGTTACCACCTGATATATCATTTTGGCTAAGGTGGTAGTTATTGTAGCCACCTATCGTAGGGTCGTTACAACATCAATCCAACAAACCAGAGGACCAGAGCCAAACACGATTGTAGTAGGCCGCTAAGAATTTGTATGAGGGAGTGGGCAAAATACTACTGGAATCGGGCGATGTCAACTCGCAGAGGCCGGACAACCAAGGCTGAACCTAACTTGGGTGGGCTACTTCAACGGGCATGCAGGAGTGGCCACATTTCTACTTGAAGGAGAGCAGCTAATCTTGACAAACCGGATTACTTGCAGCAAACACTACCCTGCCCGGCAGTTGACACTGAGCCGAAAGCAATGCAACATGCCAAGCAACTTCTTCGGTTAAACCATGCCTTAATCCAATTCCTAGGATACCTTTCGTTCACCATCGATCTCTTCTACCATGACCGGGACCCATTCACAGTACAAGTACCTGAAACCAATTAAGTGAGCGTAAGTGTGTACACCTATTGGTCTAAAAATCTACGAACCTGTAACAGGTTTACTCCTGTCTAACGAAAAGGTACAATAGAGGGCTACCGGGTAACCGGCAAGCACTAGATCTAAGGGAGTCCTCAGAGAGCTCGAGAATAAAGAGATATAATAGTTAAAGGGTAAGTGGAACTCTGAGATCGCCGTTCAACCAAGTATATTCATTAATCAACAGTCTGCTGAAGTCTGCCGTTCTCCTGCTAGCCAGGAGATGAGTTTAAATACAAGAGTTCTCCCAGAGCGATCGTAATCAGATATCCTGCAACCACGATCATTGCCCGGCAGTGCACCTTGCCCTGCATGTCCTGTGATCCCACATGAAACCTAAGAGTCATAACACTGCCTCAATGCTATCGTCAACTTACATGACTGTTCCTTCACTTGTGTTCCTAAATAAAACAACAAACATGCAAAACTAAACTTAACACAAGCTACCGGGCCTTAATATAGCTCCGGGGCTGTAAAACAATCAAACTAATCAAAGTAAGCAAAGTAATCAAACTAAACATAGGAAATCCTGCACTCCACTCCTGTATACAGTTACCGGAACATGTATACATGTTACACAACCCCACCTATCAAACTGCTATGATATTTGCAAAGGAGGCTAACCACAGTCAACATGCCACATTGTTTCGTATTTGGAAAACTCTCCCCAGGATGGCATCCAAGTTTCGGGCCAAAAGGGCAAATAGCCTGCCTAGAATTGGGGAGTCGTTGGCCACTGAACGGCAGGCAATTAGGCCAGCCCCTCAACCACCTGCCACCGTATGGGATCTATCAGTGCCAACGATCTCAAGTGACAAGGGCAGCGACAATCCCCCAACGCCTCCGCCAGTGGAAATATCGAACAAGGTTGATTGACGGAACAAATCATTTTAATGGTTGTGGTTTTCTTACTTCTCTGTACTCATCAGGTTTTCATTCTCTCATATTGGTTATTTTCTGAATGTATTTGTTTGGCTTTGAAAAATTGGGCCATGTCAATCACGTTGCACTTACTCACAGTCTGGAATTCAACTTGGTTCCTGGGGCTCCCTATCCAAATAGCATGATAGACATAAATGGACAAGACGAATGCATTACTTGTATTAGGTCTAAACTACAGAGACACTACTCAAGGAAGCCAGCACAGCGAATGTCCAGACCATTTGAATTGCTACATTCTGACAGCTGTGGACCGATGCCCGCTTCCAAGGCTGGCTCTCGCTTCTTTATACTGTTTATTGATGACTTTACACGGATGACTTATGTGTACTTCCTGCAAAGGAAGAATGCTGAATTATACTCAAACACCTTTGTAGAGTTCTTGAACTATCAAAGGAGTCATTATCCACAGTTTCTAGTAGCTCAGTTTCGCTCAGATGATGGGCGTGGCGTGTATGACAACGAGCTGTTTAAGAGACTTCTGAGAGAGCGAGGTATAAGCTTTGAGCCATGTGTACCTTATTCACTGCACCAGAATGGAGTAGCAGAGCGAATGATACAGACAATAACCACACGTGTCAGGTCTATCTTGCTTGATGCTGGACTTCCGATAGACCTTTGGGCAGAAATTGTTAATACCGCTGTTTACTTACAACAGTGGATACCTTCAACTTCGCTTGCTAATAACCCTCTATATATTCTCCTAGAATACGCCTTCCAGATAGGAGATAGCACCACTAATGTCACGAAAACACCTGAATCAACATACTCAATTGATCTTCTTCGAAGAATTGGCTGTGTTGCCTACTGGAGAACTCCTGATGCAACACGAGACTCTAAGACGTCCCTCAAGTTTGGAGCACGAGCTCTGCTTGCTATGATGCTGTGATATACAAACTCTACCAAGATATGGAGGCTAGGGGACTTTGAAGGAAACCGTGGTCAAGGAATACCTATCAACTACTCAGATGTGCGATTTGTTGTATCCCAAAATGCGTGGGAGAAGGCATTTGGAGAAAGGGAGGAGGTTGGAGCAAAGGAGTTAGATGCTGGTTCAATTGATAGTGCTTTTGAATCAGCATTGAGTCACAACTCTGACAGGACTGCTATACCTTCTGCGAACAGTCATGAGAATAGAGCGAGTGCAGGGTGTATTCACTTTGATACTCAATTGGCGCAAGCTAGCGGCAAGCACTCTGATAGTGAGCTCTCCCTGGCGAGGATTGAGATGCCTGAAGCAATACCTATTGTGGAGTCCGGCGGCAGCCACAGGACCTGTGAGGGATTCCCAGGTTCTCGGACTAGCGGCAAGCACTTAACTGGTGATCTCTCCCTAGCAGCTCATGAGAGTGAGAATGTTGGGTCTCGCAGTAACCATGATGAGCATGAGGCATCTCCAGTACCATTAGTCTTGACAAGTACTAGTAGCATGCATCAGTCTGATGAAGCATTTCTTAGTGATCCAATTATTACCAATGCTGACAGCATGCACCTGCTGGATGAGGTATCCCTTGGCTGTTCAGAAAGAGACACTACTGACCCAAGTGGCATCCGTCTGTAGCATGAGCTCTCCCTGGCTGCAGGCTCTCCCCCTGTATCCTTAGATGCAGGAATTGCTACTTCCTTGAATACAGATCCGACAACAAGCTCCCGACCACCCAATCGACACTTGAGAAGGCAACAAAATATACAGGAGCCTGTCCGACGGAGTGAGCGAATTCAGAAGTAGCCAAAGGACACACGTAATTATGAGATTCTACGCAGGGTTCAGCAAATTCATGTTTAAGACCGCCTTATCTGTGAGGCAGCAAATAATGTCTTTCTGGCTACCAATGTACCACTTCTGGAGGGACAGCAACTGCCAGATCCTAATAGCTTCACAGAAGCATGGGAGAGCCCTCTTAGGTCATTCTGGAAACAGGCTATGGGGGATGAGATACAGGCTTTACAGCTTAACAATACATGAGATCTTGTAGATGGAAGTATACCCTTTGACTCACATGCTATAGGGTCAAGATGGGTGTTCAAGACTAAGGAAAATCCAGATGGCACAATACGATACAAAGCTCAAGTTGGTATTAAAGGATACGAATAGCAGTATGGTGTAGACTATATGGAAACCTATGCTCCAGTGGGTCGACTAGACGCTTTCCGAATTCTGCTTGCTCTTGCGGCTGAGCGAACCCTGGAGCTCCACCATCTTCATATCATTACAGCATTCCTCAATACTGTACTTGAGCAGGATAATATCTACATTCTTCTCCCTTCAGTGATTCAGCATACTAATCGCACTCTTCATGAGTCTCAGATCGTCCGCCTTGGCAAGGCCCTATATGGGCTAAAACAGGCACCTCGATTATGGAACAAGGATGTTGATCGCTTTCTTCTCTCTCTAGGCTTCGTGAAATCCCCTGCAGAGCCCAGTTTATACAACCTCCATAACTCTCTCTACCTACTCCTGTATGTTGACAATATACTACTGGCTTACATTGATGACAATCTTTTTAGAGATATCCTACAACAAGTTAAAGCGAAATACCGGAGTACAGACCTTGGCCCAGTTAGGAGGTCCCTGCGACTGGAGATTACACTACTCACTTCAGGAGGATATCGTTTTAGCCAAGAAGAATATATTCATAATATTCTCTCTGGTTTTGGGCTTGCCAGTGCCAATACTGTGTCTACACCATTGGCAAAGGACACGATTCTTGATTCATCCGCAACTGAGAATGACAAGCTTGTTAACCAGAGAAACCATCTTAGCATTATTTGATCATTTATGTATGCTGTCTTGGGAACTCGCCCGGATATTGCCTTCGCAGTTACTAAGCTCAGTCAGTATAACCACGAACCATGTACCAGCCACCTCATGGAAGCTAAGCGGGTCTTGCCGAACTTAAAATCTACGCGCAAATATGGACTTTGGTTTTCCAAAGATGAAAGCTCTGGACTTCTAGGACCGCACAAGCTTATTGGATATACAGATGCTGATTGGGCAGGTAATCCACAAGACCGGAAGTCAATCAGTAGATATATCTTCTTTCTTGGAGCCCCTGTATCTTGGAAGTCCAAACGAAAGGACATCATTGCCACTTCGACAACCGAGTCTGAATTCAGTGCCTATCTCGAAGTCTCAGAGCTGGCTCTAGGGCTACGGCAGCTGATTGAGGGTATTAGCTATCCAAGGGATGTTTCTTCCGCAATCTCCACTAAAGACCATAGTACCAATTAAAACCAGGATGTCGCTTATCCAGCTTACGACCACGGCTGCTTAACTATCTATAGTGATAGAGAAAGAGCTATTGCGACTGTCACAAGCGAAGGGATTTCCCCACGAAATAAGCACTTCGACATTTGTCTCCTAAAGTCTCGTGAGCTCCAGCAGCACAGAGTTGTTGATTTCACTTTCATTAGGAGTGAATTAAACAAGGCAGATGGTTTTATGAAGAGCTTAACTGTAGCTAGACATGGGGAGTTTGTTAAACAACTAGGATTTGAATAAGGAGAGAACTTTTTCTTTGTATTGCGGAAGCATAGAGGGTTGAGGGTATACCTTTCCCCTCTGAGACAATTTGTAGGAGGGGTTTTACTGGTGCCCATAGATACCAGGGAGGATTTCTTTCATTCTAAGCTCATGATTCTTGTCGACTGTTGATGGAATTGCTTTTCGGGGCCTTTTTCAGGAGGGAAGGTGTTACAGTAGATGGGCGTAGAACATGTACCGGGTGGTGATGGTGCTGCGTACGCTTTTCTGCAGTTGGATGGTTTCCGTATGTTTGCCTTTCTACGTTTTTTTCATGTCTTTCCTTCTTTTCTTTCTTGCTCTCTTAGACATACAATATTATCGCTTCCTGTCATACAATTCGCAACAGAATTTTTAATTTGGACTATGTGACCAACAAATGCCCGGACAAACTACAGATATTTGTCAACGACCTGCACACTATTCACAGCCCATCGCTCGGAATATTAGAATTAAAAAATGTTGAAACATGCTTCTGGTCTACTGTTGTATCACTCGTACTATTACCTTTTCTCCTTACACCAATTCTTATCATACATTCATACATCCTGCACTATTGAAGACACCTCCTTACATTTCTCTCATTCCACTTTTGTTCGTTATTGTTATTGTTCGCTTGACCTATCTGTCTCGCTCCCTATTAGTTGATAGTCAGTGTCTTTCGCCCTTCCCTTAGTGTGCTGACTTTTTCTCCAAGCAATCAAGAACCTCCTCACATCTTGCATTATCATTCCATTCAATATTTTCCACAACAAAAAATTGAGGCTTGGTGCTATAAGTTTCACTTAAGATACTATAAACCACCAGAGCAGTCAGCGAGGCGGTGAATCGGAAGGATTTTTACAATATCGTAGCGCATCGCTGTTTACTCCGGTGGTATTGGCTTTTCCTTAAGCATCAGATTTTTTTCTTCTTTTCTCATGATCGTCTTTTTGCTTATTCAGGTGTTTTGCGGGTAAAATTTCTGCCCCCCTTCCTCCTTGGGCGCCGCAAGCTTTGACAGGGGTGCCACGTTTTTGCAGTTCACTGCGGCTCTGCTCCTCAGCTCCGCGACACGAATTGCAACTCGGGTGCCCTCCCCTCCTCAACTAGAACCTAAAGTTAATTTGTTGATTTTCTGTGATCGCGCAACCGGCTATTCTCTTTAGCTGCGACATTTTAAATTTACTAGTATCGAAATTGACCGCCGGAAAGTCCCTCGTTCAAGTCCAGATGTCTGAGGGGGAGGTGTCCGAGTTGCCTTTGAAGTCGCTTGTCTGGGACACGGAATGCAATGAATCCTTCTTGCCTGTATCGTGCGGGAAATCACGGGGACCTAATCTGAACCCAAGAGGCGCACCGGGTCTGTTGAACTCCCCATGCATGAATTGTCGTTGCGCATCCGAAAAAGAGCCTCAACCTCCTGGTGAGAACAAAAAAAAAAGGAGAAAGCCTATGATAGTTTTGCTTATCTTTAAGCGAACAGTAGACCCAGAGTGTTGTTCATTAGTAATTTCTTTCCAAACTTAGACCAGGTGGGGGTTAAGCGGGGGTTGGCGTGGCTTGACACCAAATGTCGGTACGCATCAGCGTGAACAGCTACCGTAGCAAGGACTCGAGTACGGTACTCGTACAAGACTGCGGGAGATCTTTCCGGCCTTGATCTAAGTCGCGGGTGTGATTCTTGAAGTTCGAGATAAGTTAAGCACACCTCCAGTCTCCCATGGGGTCGTGACGAATATTAACCGGTGACGGACAGGGGTCAACAGCTGGTATTCTTTTGTTATTGTGCTTTAGCGAAATGGATTTTTTGCTTGTCGAATACAGCACTGTACCCTTGATCCTCACTCCATGATTTTCGTCACGACCCCATGAGAGACTGTAAGTTATGTGTTGATTCGTTTATAGGACTTAATACATTTGTATAACTTATAGGCCAAGCTGGCCAATACCACAGCAGGTGATCCAGTGTGCTATTTGACCGGAGCGCAAATCGAGCCGTAGGATAGGGTGGCACTTAAAAGAGCGCGGAATTTCGTGCTGCCAATAGTACCGGTTAGAAAAAGCCCAATACCGCAGAAACTGGCAAGAGCGGGCTGACACATTGAGGTTGAATTAAGAAAGGGCTGTGATGAAACTTACAATTGAGTCAAAATAAGCGCCCTGAAAGGCTTGGTTCTGATGGGAAAGAGGTAGCCTATGGCGTCTTATTTCGATTTCGAGGCAAGACTGGGATATAATCCTGTTTGAACATGACATCGCCGGTCGGCACTTCCCAGTCTATGCGGTATTGCCACCAATTTGAAGAGGCTGATCGGAGGGCCGCGAGGCACCCGTCACGTCGCACAAGAAACCCCGCTCTTCAAACCCCCAGGAATTCCGGCAGTCGATGGACTCCATCATCCATCATCGACTCGTACAATATCCTGAGCAGAAAAGAAATCAGAAAATGTCCCAATCATTCAGTAATAATTACAACTCTTTCAACCCGACTTACATCAACCCGACCTACATCAGTCCTACTGTTGCCGATGACCAACCCAATATCTTAGCCTGGCTCTCCCCACTAGACCCTAAGTTACGCCATCAGGACATCCGGGACCGCAGAATCGAAAGTGTAGGGGAGTGGGTGTTACAAACAGAGGAGTTTAGAAGCTGGTACGCCGGAAGCGGGGATGGCAGATCCGATAACGCAGTCCTCTTTTGTTATGGAAATCCGGGTGTTGGCAAAACTTACATTAGGTAACACAGATGTTCTTCGGGGGGTGGAAGATGGCGAGTACTGACGGGCTGCGATGTTAGCTCCTGGGTAATAGACAACTTGTGCGATCAGGCGGAAGGACGGAATACCACGATTGCATGCTTTTATTTCGACTTCGCTTCCCAAAGCGAGCAGTCCCCCGCGGGCGTGCTAGGCTCCTTGCTAAAGCAGCTGGTTTTCGGGCTTGATGAAATCCCGGAGGAGATATCAAAGGCATACAGAAACCGAAAAAATTCCATTGGTGGGCAAGGGCTGCAAATTGCCAATATTTTGAAAATGCTGCAGGTCACCTCAGTCAGAAAGCGCGCGTTCATATGCATAGACGCTCTCGATGAATGCGCAACAGAGCACCAAGTCAAGATTCTCGATTCGCTAGGCCAACTCCTCCAACAGTCTCCCGGCACTCGAATATTCGTGACCGGAAGACCGCACATTCTCCCCGAAATTGGAAGGCGTCTTGGTAGAAGAGTAACAAGCATGTCAATAAGTTCTAAGAGGGATGATATTGTCACATATCTTCGTAGTAGGCTCGCCACGGACACAACACCAGATGCGATGGACAGTACTCTCGAGGCAGACATCATGGAGAAAATCCCTGGCGATATTTCTGAAATGTATGAAGGAACTGTCGTACTTCAGAAGCTACCTAAGTTATCTGCTAATAGGCCTGTATCCAGATTTCTGCTCGTCTCGCTGAATATCGATGCGATATTGCAGGAAACTACTATGCGTCGCAGGCGACAAAAGCTCCGCGCAATAACCGATGGCTCAGGATTGGAAAGTGCTTATGGAGAGAGTTTGGGTCGGATAAAGAGACAGGGCGGGGCCAGGGCTGGGCTTGGCATGGCCGCTTTGATGTGGATCTCTCACTCGGAGAGGCCCTTGAAGGTTGTTGAATTGTGTCACGCCCTAGCAGTTGAAATAGGGTCGCCGAACCTCAATGACGACGATGTTCCTTCAATAGGAACATTGCTAGCTTGTTGTCAAGGACTGGTTGCTGTGGACAAGGAGGCTTCAACGGTCCGGTTAATCCATTTTACCCTTCAGGAGTATCTTCGAGCTCATCCCGAGGTTTTTGGCACAACTCACGCAACCATTGCCGAGACCTGCTTGAGTTATCTGAATTCGCAGCAGGTCAGAGCTCTCTCGACAAGCCTCTCTCTCAATCTCCAAGACACACCTTTCCTCGAATATTCTTCCCTTTATTGGGGAGTGCATGCAAAAAAGGACCTTTCAGATTGCGCGAAACTGCTTGCATTGAAACTATTTGACAATTACAATAACCACATATCCGTTAGAACCCTCTTGGAACACAAAGGATATTCGGGCGCTATTGATTTTGATAGAGTCCCACTGTTCAGTAGCTTACATTGTGCATCACACTTTGGGATTGTTGAGATTGTAACAGATTTGATCGAGGTGAAAGCTTGCGATATCAACGAAAGAGACTGTGTGGATAATACACCTCTTGTCTGGGCTGCTCTCAATGGGCACGAGCGAGTTGTTGAAATCCTACTCAATCAGGGCGATGCCGACTCCGACAAACCGGGTCTCCACGGCAAGACACCACTCTTGTCTGCTGCTTACAATGGGCACGAGGGAGTGGTGAGAATATTTCTGGAACAGGACGAGGTCAATCCTGACAAGCGAGATATTCTTGGCCGAACGCCACTCGTATGTGCCGCTTGGAACGGGCACAAGGAAGTGGTGGAAATGCTTCTTCAACGGGGCGGGGTTAACCCAGACAAGCAAGCTAACAACGGCAGAACACCACTTTTGTGTGCCGCTTGGAATGGGCACGTTGAAGTGGTGAGAACGCTTCTCAAAGAGGGCGATGTCAACTCCGACAAGCCAGATAACGACGGCCGAACACCACTCCGCTGTGCCGCTTGGAATGGGCACGTTGAAGTGGTGAGAACGCTTCTCGAACGAGATGAGGTCAACCCTGACAAGCCAGATAACAACGGCCGAACACCACTCATGTTTGCTGCCGGGAATGGGTACATTGAAGTGGTTAAAATACTTCTCGAACTGGACGAGGTCAACCCCGGCAAGCCAGATAACAACGGCCGAACACCACTCATGTTTGCTGCTGGGAATGGGTACGTTGAAATGGTTAAAATACTTCTCGAACGTCGTGAGGTCAATCCCGACGAGCCAGATAACGGCGGCGAAACACCACTCCGGTGTGCAGCTTGGAATGGGCACGTTGAAGTGGTGAAAACCCTTCTCGCACGGGGCGATGTCTACCCCGACAAGCCTGATAACAAAGGCCGAACACCACTCCGGTGTGCCGCTTGGAATTGGCAGGTTGAAGTGGTGAAAATGCTTCTCGCACGGGGCGATGTCAACCCCGACGCGCCAGATCTCGATGGACGAACACCACTCCGCTGTGCCGCTTGGAATGGGCACGTTGAAATGGTGAGAACGCTTCTCGAACGGCGTGAGGTCAACCCCGACGCGCCAGATAACAAAGGCCGAACACCACTCTGGTGTGCCGCTTGGGATGGCCATGTTGAAGTGGTGAAAGTGCTCCTCGCACGGGGCGATGTCAACCCCAACAAGCCAGATAACAACGGCCGAACACCACTCTTGTGTGCGGCTTCGAATGGTCACGTTGAAGTTGTGGAAATGCTCCTCGCACGGGGTGATGTCAACCCTGACAAGCCAGATAACGGCGGCCGAACACCGCTCTCGTATGCGACTGGAAATGGGTATGCAGGAGTGGCTGAAATACTACTCGCACGAGGCGACGTGAACCCCAACATGCCTGATAAGTACGGCCAAACACCACTCCGACTTGCTATTCGGCACGGCCACACAGCGGTGGTGGTGCTGCTGCAGCCCGGGGGACCCTGAGGTTGACTCAAAAGTTCCAACATATCTGCTCTTATTTTTATTTTCTAGTTGTAAATCCTGTTTGCATATTTTTTATTTATTTTCTCATTTTCTTCAATTATATTTTCCCCTTTTGCTTCCTAGAGCGTAGACATGTGTGTTCCGGTGATATAGAGAAGAGATGCGAGGCGCAATGTTTCTCACAATATATAGAGGGCATAGGAGCCAGGGTTAAGATATGATTGTTATTCGTTTCCTGCCCTCAAGGTGTAAACTTGAAGATGAGTGAGCTTGGGAAGTTATCCACTCTTAGTCTTGCTCATCGGGGAAAATTAATGCCATAACGATTCTTTAAACTATGCAAATTAACCCCCACCATATGGGTACTACATGGGCTTCGTGGAACCCAATTTCCAAAACCATCCCGGATGGTCCTATGTGCATATCATCTGCATGGTTACAATTCTCTCCGATTTGGAGGCTGGCTTCGGGTGCAAGTGCGCACAGATCTCGATGGTGTTTATGCCAGACAATAATAATCGCGGTTGCCTGTGGCGTCTATTCCATCGTGGAAAAATATATCTGGAAATGAGAGTGATAGGTACTACAAACCACGACAAATCCCAAGACTATGTCCCATTCACCACAAGAGCCTCTGCTTCTGCCAAGCAATGCCCCGTAGGTGAATTTTGAGATCACTTTCGGCAACCCTCAACAGCAAACGAAAGATACGGTAAAGACCCTTGCTCCGGTGCCTGAACAAAATTAACTGCGCACTGACGATTGATAGCAACGCAACACTCCTCATCACTCTGTACTTTCAACTCCACCTAGGGGAATTTCTCTCGATAAAATATTAGTTTCCACTATATATTCTACTATGAATTTACATTCTCTATTTGTTTCTTTGGTTTTCATGATATTGGGGTTGGTGGGGGAGCGCTGTTGCTATGGCAGGAGTTTTTCATTTTCGGTGATGAGTAGTTAATTTTGTCCAGGGACAATCTCACGAACTTTCCATCGATAACGACATGGAACCCAACCATGCTTTACAAATCTTCTTAGCTGCCTCCATTCTACCTATTGCACCCGCCACTATTTGTACCTGCTCCATTTTTGAGCATCTTCGGCAAGAAATATGATTTTGGGTAAGCCGTACTCAACATCATCTAGTATTATGCGTTGACAAAATTAACCGGACACTAGGACGACAGAGGCGACCCTCGACATAGCTCTCCACAACAAACCCTCCTAAAAAAGTCATTACCACACAACAGATATATCATAACCTAATTTCTTCTGCTTATTATTATTATATTAACGCTGATGAGATAATAAGAGTCGATTCTATGCTTTTTTTTTCCTTTTTTTTAATCATTATTCTTGATTTCAAGTACCTGCCTTGAACCTGAACCATAATAATAGTGACTACCACCCCACTGCTGAATCCCCTTCCCTCCCGTCCAAATTGTAGCCATAGGTCACATGTGGCTAGTACTTGCTTTCACTACCACCCTCGTTGCGCTATGCTTGTAAATAGCCGCAAGGGGTTGAAAGTACCGGGGACTGCTAGGTAGGCTGCTGAGGTGTTTTTCTGTGACTACCTAGTACTGGTGGGTTTAGTGATTGCACACTGAAGTTGTGGGAGTATCTGGAAGGATGTGGAAGAGCCGGGGATAAGATTACCCACTGTCCCTTTGTTGCCACTTCATATCTCTGAGTGCTGATCGAAACTGCCAATACTAGTGAGCTTTTTTGAACTATAACAATAGGGGAGACGATTAGTTTCATTACCTTGCTGTCATGGGTTATTGTCTTTCTTTCCCGCTATTAATTAAGCTTGTATTAATTTCTCGGACCCTTGAAATATTAATAGTATTTACAAAATCACATAAGCAGTAATAAATCTCTTTCCGCTAACAATCAGCAATCGGTTCTGGTAGGATTTTGGATTTGAACCCGCAGGTATGATGGAATGTCACTCACTTATTGTTGGCAGAGGTGTAAAATAAAATAAACCATTAAGAATAAAACAAGTAAGTCTTCTTATGGGTTGCTCGTAGCTCTACTAAGGCTAACTAATCACTTCTGAATGAAGGGGAAATAAAGGGGGACTTAAGGAAGGGGAGGTGGAGGAGAAAGCGTGGAACAAGGTAACTATAGAGATTGGAACACATGGAACAAGACTGGAAAGAATGAGGTGAGGGAAAATGAGGAAAGAGAGTGAATAGATAAGAATGGGGAGGGAGAGGGGAATGGGGAGACTAGGAGGAGAAGGGAGAACAGAAAGGTTAAAGGAGGTGTAAAATTAGCTTCTTTAGCTATGAGTATTTATTAGAAATCGTAAGATACTACCCAGCATGCTCGGGAGATAGCGGCCCGGCTATTGGGATAGTTTTTGTGAATGCTCTTTGGCTTGGACAATGTTCTGCCTTCGGAAAAGTATTTCAATCGCGGGAATATGCTTTCCATCGATGCATTCGCTGTAAGGAAAGGGGGTAGGTTGTACAATAATGGAAGCGAGAGAGTCGAATACACGGATGTTGGATGATGCCCGGAGGCGACTATCAGTGGGAGTCTTTGTCTTTCCTTGTATTAAACTACGAATGTACGACGAGTGACGAGCGATGAAACGAAACGCCAAGCAACTCACAACGAAAACGATCGCACACTCAAGTGCGGGGAAGAATCTTTTCACTAACAAACACTGGCTCAACAACTCCACGGGGCTCTATCTGCTCGGTGCTCTCTAGCTAATTAACTAGCGAAGACTGGAGTATATATCAACACTGACACCCTATCCTCCCATAAGCCAGCAGGCTACTCCATGTGAGTCTCTCCTTCCTACGTGAGCATACCCTGGCTAACTAAAATAAAACAAACACCTTCCCCCTCCGGGCTTCCAGCACTTTCCGATTAACCTTACAGTACTTCCGCTTTTCTCCCAGCTTTCCCAAAGCTGCACGATCCCAAATCTATCTCGCATTTCTGCATTCGCGATGCTTTCCCGAACGTCCAAACAAAACGCTCGAAGCCGAACCGTATACCCGAAGCCAAAGCGAGTCTCCGGAGACAAACCCATGCCCGGATCCTCAGCGCACATCCAAAGACAAACCTATGCTCGAAGCCGGAGCCATATGCCTGGTTCCTCAACGCATATCTGAAGCCACAAACAAGTGCGCTCCCGGAAATTAACAACAAAGGATGTATCAGGGGAGTATAGCGAGCAGCACCATTCTCAACACCTTTCTTAACATGGAAATACGCAAAGGGAAGGGGAGACATACGGATGAGAATGTACATATGTGGTGGTCCACGGGTGGATAGGATGATTCCCTCATGTTTATATATACTCCTGACATTACTGCCAGTTAGTAGAGAGAGAGAATAAGAACGACCAAATTTTTCGACCCATAAGTTATGAGTAGGCGACCGAGCTTTCGTTGAGTGAGCTCTTGGCATTTCGTTTGGTTCTCGCCGGTGATCCGGTGAAAAGTATCGAATACCGTATCTAAGGCCGTATTCAGAACCCAAGTACTAAAAATGTTATTATACCGTAGGCTTCGGGTATGGGAGATATCAAACTGGTAATTTGGATCAAAGCCGCTAGACGCCCAAGCAAAGCAGCCAGATTACCAGGCAAGCCCTGGGATTTATTTAAAAATTCAATTCGGACTACATGAGTAGCGTCCGTTACGGGGCCCGGCCAAATTCCCCGCCCCGCCCCGCTGAACGGCCCGGGGCGGGGCGGGGCTTGTTTTTTTGGGGTTCCATGCCCCTGGCCTCTGCCCCGCCTATTCCCCAGACGGGCCCCCGTAAAAATAGGTGGGGAGAAACGGTGCCCCGTACAGGGGATGAGCAGGTACACGCCCCGGACGGGGAAGGGCGGGGATCACCCAAAAAATATCCCCCCCGGGCTCGTGTAACAGCTGGCCTGGCGAGTGAAAACCCGCCCCGCCCCGTAAAGAGCTCTAGCCCCAATTCCTTAGCTCTGGGATCTTCTATCTAATTACTGTCCACCCTTCCACCTTCACTATCTCACTACCACCCCCTGAATTGGATGATATGAATTTGTCAACCTATCTCAAACCTGCTAATACTGGTGTGGACTACAAAAACAGTTTCTAACATCGATAATAGCTCTAACAACAACCACAACATCACATATGTGGATGCACATCCTGAGATCTTAGAGTTGTTATCAACACTAGAACATATGATTACCCAGACATAAGTTTTTCGTGCTTGAAAAAAATTCTCTTGAGTAAGACAACCTTGGCACAATTAAGGCAAGCTTGATGGCAGGCCAGAATTACTGAGGTTTAACAAATCAGTAGCAAATTATATAATGGTTAGGGGTGTTCTGGTATAGTTCCCTGTTCCGCAAAAGTAATCCATATTTTCCAATACATTATCCTTGGGAGAGACAAGTCTCCGAACCTGTTTCTTGTTCTCAGATACAAAGGTTAGTCAGGGGCCATACCACAACGATTCCTGTTTAATTGTATATTCCGGATGGCTACAAACCTTTTCCATGTACTGTTGTGAAGTCAATAAGTTTTAAAAATTTTACCGCAGTGAGTAGGTGAATTGGGTCGCCACTGTACCTATTTCACTATCACCATGCATAATTTGCTACATTATCCTAGGTTAGCCCAACACACTGCAAAATATACTTAATTCATGGGCTGCTCCTCACTATCAAAAAAGCTACAAAGATTTAGTTACTGTATATGGGTCATGCCCTACATATAGTACCCAACAGTTACTAGCAAAGCCGAGCTTAGGAATTTTAGAGGTCCATTCGTGCATGTCTACAGTGAGAGAATCCTTTAGCTGGAACAGGCAGATATTTATTCTGGTACATTAGCTATACGTTAATTCACAAAAATTGAATTGATTGTCTAAAGCTTATAGGATAGAAACTATAAGAACTTGAATAAATGATGCATGTGCTCAGATGCTCGACTTACTTTTCTTACAAGCTGTTTTGAGTGACATAGGTAGTGTGGGTTATGGGAGAAAGGTAGGGCAGGTTTTTGCTCACTAGGCCCAGTCATTCCCAGTACTCTTAAAGTCCCTTAATAAACCCTTGACATTGCTGATTTCCAAACCATGGTTTGCAAGTCCAACTATGTTCTGCCAAACAGCCCCTTAGTAAGGTCTAGTTTATTTTTCTCTCTTTGGGTATATTTGTCGTACTTTTTTGTTGAAAGTCACTGGCGATTACTTTGTATACAAACAACTTTCCTTCATACCTTATTTCATACCCTCTTAAGTCTTTTGTTATTAGTTCTATTTCTTACTTATTATCAAGAAAATAGGAGGAAAGCTTACCTTGGTTATATAGAAGAGGGAAGTGTCGGCACTTATTGTCTACTATGATCAGAGAAGAGTCTGAAGAATTCAACTAAAAGGATCACAAGTAGGAAAGGGCAACTGTTTTGATGAAGGGGAATCTCTGGAGGGTTTCTGGTCAATCAGACAATTGTAGCGTACTCCAAACTTTGTATACAAACAATCACTACGGATGTAGATAGATATATATAAGCAAGCAAGAGACAACTCCAAGGAATATACAGTGATTTCCGCCATATCTTTATCTTTTTTCCTTTTCCTTCTTGTGTGAAACCCACAATTCGCATCTTGGAACCAAATTCTTTTCACACTTTTACCCAAGAAGGAAATTTCAGACTATCAAGTACAAGGATCATTTACTCAGGGTCTTAAAATATTATACTGCACTGGTCTAAGAGAAGAAGAAAATTGTAACAGGTATTAGTAAATTATATGGGACAAAATATGTACATATTACAAACTCATCAAGTTCGTCATGCTCAGGCCATAGGGAAAAGGTATGCAGCATTAGTTGAAAGATACTATGACTTGATTTTCAATTCTAGAAGACACTATAGACCCAAATATGCTATCAATTTATTGATTTGCTATGAGAAACAAAAGGCAATTTGAGATTAACTATAGAGACAAGAGAAAGAGTAAAAATATGAACGAGTTAAATGAATGATGCTTAGGTAAGAAAGCAGTGTAAAATATACAGCTTTTTTCACATTCAAACTATAAGGTAAGAAAACAATTAGAAACACTTTCCTGAATAGAATAAAGCTCATGCGAATCTGTAACAACAATCTATCTAAGGTTGCTGGTGAAACAAGACAAAACTAGAACTAATACAGGATATTAGAGAGACATTCCATGAACTAAAGACTTCAGTCGTAGGTTTTAACAGAACTTTCCAGTTACAAGATCTGATAAGAAATTATGCAATCTCTATTTGAGGTTAACGAAAAAAGAAAAGAACAAAATATATCTCTGCCTGTTCTGATTCAGAGGTTGCTACTATATTTGTTCAACCAGATAGAAACTCTAAGCTCAGTATCATAATCTTGAGTTTCTCATCAAACCTATCTTATACCTCAATCAATACCTTCTTGAATGCATTCCTCTCTAGCCCTCAAAACATCTTGTCAAACTCTATTTATACGAGAGGGGAACTCCAACTCTTGAGTCTGAGAAGTGTATTACCAATCTTCTAGACCCTGTAAATTTTCATCAAATTTGGGAACCTTTTGTCCACCAGGAGAGATTGAGATACCGACCTTCATAGTGTAACCTTTGGATACAGAAGGTCACAGTTGAAATGTTAGATCTCCTAAAATGAACCTAGAGGCTACTGGTGGCAATTGAGGTCATTTTGATCTGTAATTGAAATATAACTTTCTTGAAGGAGAATATTGTCCTTATCGGCAGGGTGAGGGACCTATGCAGTCGCTGAAGCAGACTCAACATATCAAGGCTGTTGTGGTGGAGACACCACAAATTTCCCTGGGCCTAACTGGCAAGAGATGAACAAATCCAAGTCAAGTTAGCCTACAGGCTCTGCAAAATTACAATTATGCTTCCCTCCCCATCTATCAATAGTTTCTGTTATAGGTAAGAGGTTTTTTCTATATGTATTTTGGCCCTTCCAATTGAATAAACTAATCTGATTGCTAGCACCATATTCTTATTTAGTAGATATTGCACAAAGGAAAAGTTAGAATATATTAGTACAATTTTCTTATAGTTGGAGAAGATATTTAAACTAAGTGAAAGGGATATCATTAGTGAATTTATAGCATTGATAGCTGTCAAGGCTATGAGGTATACAAGTAAATCTTGAGCTAATACTTGTTGCCGCATCAAGTGGAAACAATTACGCATCCATGCGCCACCTCAGAAACTAATAGTATTCTGATAAATCTTTAGGTAATAATTCTACTAGATAGAGGTTAATATGCAACAGATAACCCATCCCTTAGGTTGATCTTCATACTATCTCATAGTTTATATTCTTAATCTCATCTCACCTGAGAGAGAGATATTTAAGTATTATATTGTATAAGACAATATTATAGTCCTTTTGCAGCATAGCCCACTATCTTATAAAGTGAAGAGGTATGTATATCTATCTTGAAAGACATATAGCTTGCATACAAGTGGGTAGCAAAGAGAAACAATTTGTATTGAGAGTAAGTAGAAGAAAGTAGTTAGATAGTTGAAGGATGAGCTCTAACTACAGTAACCTAGTTCTTTCTTATATGGACTTTTCACACTCACCCTAACCCTAGTAACTCATATATCCGAGTAATACAGTTTTATGACTCTAATGAGTCATACCTGAAATCTACTAACTCCAATAAGTCACTACACAATAAACTATAAAGCAATCCTGATAAAATAAATCATATGTTTAAATTGCATCACATGAGCAAAAGTCATCACTCATTATATTACTATGAGTCAACTAACTTCATAGCATAAAAAACTAAATATACCTAGGACTAATAACTATTCTTCATGCAAAAACAATTTTGCTCAGTCGTAATTTATGACAATTTATCTTATTCAGTATGAGTTTCAGGCAAGTACAAGGACCAAACTTGAGTATATAGGAACCCTTCTTGAGTATCTCAAGCGCTACAGCTGTTCTACAAATCTATTCTTTCTGCAGCTGAAAGCTAACTAATGGTGGCATTTCTGTGTATTGTAATATAATTTCAGAGTAGTATAGTTTCTTTGCTTGTAATTGAAGTTGAAATACTCTAGCAAGCAGTTTAGCTTGAGGTTTAGGCATACTAGAAGGCTTAATCTTCCCTTAGTGAATAAAAACCTATAGTTACCCTACCTTGGGTTCCGAGTTGAAGTATGTTAAGAGAACACCTCTAGCTGGTACCAGCATTGGAATAGTGATACACCAGTGGATGCCGCGGTTATTGTGTCCCATCACCAAAGATACTGTTATTGGAACCCTTCTTATAATACCGTATATATCACAGCTGTTGGTCCAACTGGATCCTATTTGCAAGGTATATAGGTAGGGGGGGACCTTTGGCAAGCTTCTGTAACTATTTCAGACAGAATCTATAACAATCTACTATAGGTAGCTACAATGACAATCACCTTAGCACCAATGGTATACCAGGTGGTAACCAGAGGTGATATGATATAGTATACTTAGTACACAAAAGACTGATTAACCTAGAGCAAGGCCCCGAGAACAATAGAGTAACTTTGGGTACTCAATTAGGCAGAGTACGTCGGTATTTAAGGACAAAAGTACAGAAATAAAAAATCCACATGGCAACAGTTGCACCTGGTCAACACACCTTCCTCGCACAAAGTAAATTATCACTTCCACAGCTTGAAGCGATATTGGCCTTGACCGCGCAAAGTAAATTATCACTTCCATAACCTTAAGCGATTATGCCCTTGGCCGCACAAAGTAAATTATCACTTCCACAGCTTTAAGTGATAGTGGCCTTGACTGCGCAAAGTAAATTATTACTTCCACAGCTTTAAGCAATTATGCCTTTAACTGAACAAATTAAATTATCACTTCCACTAATATAAGTAATTCTAACTTTGATTACATTAAGTAAATTGTCACTTTTGTAGCCATAAGCTTCACAAGTCCTGATTAAGTATAGTAATTTATAATAAACATGCAATGAAAAAAATATAAAAGAAAATAAATTTAGTGATAGAGGAATAAAGGCGAAACATTTTAAAAAAATAAGAAAAACCTTAAGGTCTATAACTAAGAATTAGAACTATAACTCTTTCTCCTCTGAATAAATTTTATCCTCCTCCTCTTTCTCAAATTTTAATTCCTTAGCAGCATAGATTGCTTCTTGATTCCAGTTTCGTAAATCTTCTAAAGGCTTTGGAAGAAGCTGAAGTGTGGGTGAATAGTTGCCTGCATACAAATGATTTCTGATTGCTAAACGTAAATACTTGTACTGTAGATAGTGTAGCTTTTGAGAATATTGACCTAAACTATCATATCGAATAACAGAACCAAATATATGTTCCATCTCACCGGCCAAGGGGATTACTTGGTAAAGAGCATATGCTCTTCACAAAGAAAGTCACTTTACAAGAGGGATATGCTACCAAGCAAGTACTCATCTTAGCTATCTCCCCCACAAAGTATTGAAAAACCCTCTTAGTGTAGCCCTAGTGAATCACAATCTAGGATGGCTTAACCCGGATGTGTTTATTACGGTGAATTTCTTTTGGTGCAAAGCGTGCTTTCTTCCACATCCCTACAAAGCAACAATCCTACTTCTACCATTACTAGAGACCAAATAGGCTCTCCGTGTAGTGATCAGATGGAGCCCGATGACAATTCCTTTGCTCCATTTACTGTGCAGACCTTCCAGCAGTTTACAGAATGGTTGGATTCGCCTGATCACAAGAACCGGGTATGTAAAGGACTTCAATACTGGAATAGCCTGGTAGGAGTATAGAGGCTGATGGGTTTCGAGTTATAGTGGCTTTTTGATCAGGACAAATGGACAAGTTACCGGAACTGGTTAATTTTCCCAAATGAGAAGCCGCCCCATGGTCCCGAGCAACAGCAGCAATATAATCAAAGAGATAATGCGCTTACCTACTATCTTATCAAAGATGGCAAACTCTTTCGAAAAGGAACAGCTAGGGATAATATTCCAGGGCTGGACCGTGAGGTTGTTCGTCCTGCTGATATTTTTTATAAAATCCGTGGAGTCCATAACCAGCTTGGTCATGCTGGAAGGAATAAAACTACTATTGGTGTGAGAGATCGCTACTATGGAATCACCCGTTCAGAGGTTGAGTGGTTACTAAAGCACTGTCAAACATGCCTTCTCAGCCGTCAAAATCGATCCCGGGCCCCTCTTGAACCTATCATCTCCGATCATACACTTCAGCACATTCAGATTGACCTGGTTGATATGAGGCATGAGCCTGATGAGCAATTCAAATGGATTCTTCATATTAAAGACGATTTCAGTAAATGGTCTTCCTTATTTCCTTTAAAGAGCAAGACTGCAGCTGAGGTTGCTAGCCAAATGGCCATTTGGATTGGATGTTATGGTGTTCTGGAGATTCTACAATGTGATAATGGGCGTGAGTTTAAGGGTATTCTTCTGATTCTCCTACAGAAACATGGGATCAAGGTGTGTAATGGACGACCTCGAACACCTCAGACACATGGCCTGGTAGAGCAAGCCAATGGAACTATGAAGACTAAGCTTCAAATGTGGAAGCTAGATACAGTGGCTTCAGGTGGAAACTCTCATTGTTGGTCTCAAGCCTTGCCGGAAATTGCACTGGCAATGAATCGGCAACCACATTCAAGTCTTGGAGGCCGGTCACCCTATGAGGTTATGTTTAATCAAAAGCCAAGATGGGAGGAAGCTATACCAATTCACACGAGACTTCAGCAAACCTTGAACAATATTCCTGAAGAAGATTCCAATCCTAGTCCGGAAAGTCAAGACAATGTAATTGAAGAGGACCTAGATCTGGAACCCTCTCCGCAGCGAATCAACAGAGGGGTTCTTGGGACTCAATTTTCTTTTGATGATATGGATCAGAGTGGAATAAGTGATGCACGTCTAAGCCTACACGATCAGCTGGAAGTAGAGGATCAAGCTCCTCAATCACCAAATACTCCTTTAAGCCAAGCACCTATTGAGAATAGGGTTGTTCGAACTGTACTTGAAGATGCAATGCAGAATCAAGCTGCTAAAGCGAGAGCCCGATCTTCCCACAAGTACAATAAGCAGCATACTATTCAACGCTTTCTAGCAGGGGATATAGTAAGCCTTAAAATACCAAGAGAGGACCGGGCAGCCACAGATCCTCCGAGAATATTCTGCCAGGTAATGACAGAGAGCTATCCAAATCGCTATAAACTTCAAACTGCATATGGCCTTCTCAAAAACCACTATCCTGTTAATACCCTCCTCCGTGTTCCTGAGGCAGCTGGGATTAATATTTCAATTCCTACTACTCTTATGTCTACAGAAATTACACTACACGCTGCTGCTGGAATGGTATCAACCAGTGATCGGATTGGTATTTCCTGTAACTGCAAAGGTCCTAGGTGTAGTGGAAGATGCAGGTGCATCCGGAATAAAGTTCAATGCTCTGTTCATTGTCATTCACATGAGTTTGACTGTGGCAATCTATCTCCACTTACGACTCGGACAGAATTAGCCTTAATCGAAAGACATACTCCGGATATCCAAATAGTCAGTTGATATTTTAGAGAAAATCCTGTACTACTAGTGAATGTATTCCTATAGTAATAAAAGCACTCGTAATTACTTTACTTGGTTGGTGTGATGAGACCAATATTTTATTATGAGGAGCATATCTCACCTACAAAGTGACCTACTTCATGAACAGCATAACTCCTTGAGCAAGAGCATATGCTCTTCACCAAGTAATCCCCTTAGCCGGTGAGATGGAACATATACAATATTAATAAAAAATAATAACCATGAATAAGAATAATAAATACCATATGCAATGACTGTATTCTTTAATTGGGTAATAATATCAGGGTTTGGTAATTGTGAAAAATCGGTAACGTTATCAGGTAGATAGTAGTAATTGTAAAAGGGTTCGCCGGTGAGTAGATTTGCTGGATTTCATTGTTTTCGAATCTTGTGTGAATTCCAACGCTCAACAAATTGATATACCTTCTTACAAAGTAGAGGTAAATAGATGAATTGGATACATATAAGATCCGCATCACTACCATCGAAGAGTCCTTGTACTTCAAGTTCTAAAAAGTATTTCTTTTTTATATTAGTAAACCGACAATTCATAAAGTCTAAAATGTAAATTCTTACTTTCCATTCAACTGTAGCTCCTTTAGTAAGCTGACTCCACCAGGACTAAATTTTAATGTTCCTGGTTGATATTCCATAAAAGAAAACTTTATCGAAATCTAAAGTTGAATCAAGATCTAGATGTAATTGCCAAAATGCATCGGCAGTCATCATTGTTTCTGTTCCACAGTCCGCTCGAAGATGTAGTGGTATAATCTGATGTGTTTCAACCACATCGAAGAATTGGCTTAAAATACTGACTCCCGTTCTACCTGAAACTCCACAATAGAACCAGGTAATATAGCGAGAGTAGGTATCGATTGCTGCATATATCTCAATTCCAAAGTGTTGTAACTTCATATGACCCTCAATTGACCAACACCAATTTGGTCCCGGGGAGGTAACTTGTCCACAGTGGCGATGGATATCTTTTCTTCACATAGCGGCCCCTTCTGGGTCAAGATTTCTAATCACATCTGCAATTCGTCCCCTAAAAGCAATTAGAATTATATTGCTCAAATATTTCGATATATAAAATAAATTAGGACCATACTCTGATTCCATAATCCCAAGCTGTCTCAAATGAAGCCATACACTTCTTCTTCCACTCAGAATTATATTGTCCTGATTTAGCTCTTGTTGAATAATTTGCCATAATAGATTATTCGAGGTTAAAATATCATCAGGTTTTGTTCGTAGAAAGAGATTCATTGAGCGTCGAATTTGGCCGAGTTTGCGTAGTGTGATGTTTCAACCTTCTTTTACAAGTATCTAATTATGACAAGATATGCAATTTTTATACGCAATTCGGCTGTGTAATCGGTAAACTGTTGGTTTTTTGTAAATTCCTATCCGGCAATCTTTTTCATAAAGGTTGTGCGCGAGTATTTCACTCCCTGATCTGCCAACTCTTGAAGTACATTTTGAACTGAATGATTCTGAATAATATACCTATCATAAATGAATTCTTTGAAGTTTTCAAAAGGTAAATTTGTAGGACGTGGCATTATGCAAAAAGGATATTGTAGTATGAACTTGAAGATATGATGATAATAGTAAAAGGGAAGAATGAGATATAACGTGAAAGAGAAGCAAATACTATATATATTATCTTATCCCTCATAATTTTTCCGATGGTATAAATGAAAAATATTTTAATCTTAATATGTACTAGTATTTTATACCAGATTGCACTAGGAAATTTGTAGCAAAATAGGATTCTTTAAGCGAATACGAGAATCTATCTTGTCTCTAAATATTTATGTTTAATGATGTGGTATTAGAAGCTAGATTTAAGCTTTCAATGCTCGGATAATTCAACCAATTAGTACCTAATGCCTCCCGTGCATCTAATAACTAGAGCTTTTTTAAGTTAGAATCAATTCAACTTGCCACTGATTTTATACTTTGTATGCAGTCATGAATACTATATCACAATATAAGACACAAGCCACGAGTATTAATTCAATCGCTTAAAAGCTAGTGGCTAACATCTCCGACTTCAGTTCTAATAATACATTTAATTATTTTTTTTCAATCTCCCTCAAAATATAAAAATAAAAATACTAGTACATATATGTAAATTTATACTATAAATTCAGAGGCTGGGTGGTCGACTTAGTATGACTCATGAGAATGTTTTTTTGTTTTTTTATCTTACATATTGGTTGTTACATATATGAACTTGCATGCAGCACTAGCTATAGTATATGCTCATGCAAGAGAAAATTCACTTTATCTTTTATAGTTTTCCCCTTTAAATTATAACAATACTACAGCAAGTAGTATTTATATCATAACTATTATCATTCTTACACGCTTTTTAATATCAATTTCTCTCTTCTTATTTACTTACTTATTTTCATCTCCAATTTTAACCACATTACTTTATTTATTTTTCTCATACAATATCACTATTCCAACTTCGACATGCCAGCACAGAAGAATGACCAAGCTGTTTTTTGCACTGAAAGTACTCAGAGACTACGACATGAGACTACATTTCTTGAGTGATTTCCCTGCTGTGGTCACCTTATTCTATCGTTTTTAAAATGTCCAATTCCTGATACTGGATATTCAGAAATGCCTTCTGGATTCCCAATTAAACAAGAACGTATGTATTCTTATAATTACTATATCGCCTAACCAAGAAGAAGAATATTGAAAAATTAAAATCATAGTATATGATCTAAAATGGAAATAAAATACTAACATATTAGAATTATTCAGAGCAAGTAATAAGTTCTCCTCAAAAGATTTCAAATCATACCTCTGCCAACATAATTGAAATCCTCTCCAGTCCGCCCTCCATTAGTGTCCCACAATCAGCCTCTTGTCAATTCCAAAACCCTCCCACTGGCATCAATCGATCAAATGGATTAATGATAGGTATGGAGAGTTCTTCAACTACAAGACATGTAGTGGAAAGCTTTCGGCAAGCATTAATTAAGCCAAGCCAAGCAGACAAAACCAGTTCTTGAAAGCCCCTACAGTTTGGATTGACAACCAACAAGTCAACACCCGGCTCTGCTTACAAATTATCTAAACCAACTCCCTCAACTTCAACTCATGTTGGTAAACCTATCGTTACATCTACTAGGAGAAAATTGGTTTTATGGGTTGGGAATGCAGATAGTATTGGTTGGACATCATTTATACGTCTTGGTACTTTATTTTACAATCTTATTTCTAATTATATACTAGGATGATGGTTATTTAATTATAAATACTAATATTACATAGGTATTTCCGATAAAATATTTCACAATACAGCTGCCCTTTTACCAAGTTCTCTTTTAGACTTTGGTAAAGAGCTTTCAGCCTCTTCACCAGTTTGGAATATGGCAAAAAACAAAAATCATAATCTTGAATTCATTCAAGAGATAATTTTTACTACTGGTTTTACTAAATCAGAAGGTCCACATTATCTGGAGAAAATTATGGATCAGTCTGAGAAATTAAAATCTCGTACAATTAATGACTTTCTTAAAGACCTTCCATTTACAACCCGAATACATCTTATTATTCAATATTGGACATTGGATCAGGGAATTTCTAGCTTCCAAGATGATTTACACGCACTTAATACTAGGTCGCCTCTCATGATTCAGCAAGAGATTAATTCAAAGTCAATTACTGTGGAACCAACTACTTCAATTTCTCATGATTCAAACTCGAACCTTACAACATATTCATGTGAAAGTAACTTACTTACTTTAGTTTGTACACCAAAACGGGTATGTAACTATAATTCTACATTTTAAATTTATATTAAATCTGATATAAGTATTAATTATACTATAGATTAAATCAGAAGATAATCTTTTCCATAAGAGATTAGCTTCACGTCACCGTCAAGATAGTTTAGAACAATCTTTACTCATTTCTAATTCTAAGACTGAGTCTTCCGACATCCTGTCAGCATCTCCACCAACTAAGCGACATCAATTACGAAAAGCTACCTCTAGTTTTATTTCACAAAATTCGAATATAACAACCTCAACTTCCATCCTTGGCCATGAAGGTTTACCAGTTCTTGACTCTTCAAATTCACTAAAATTGATAAAGTCTACGCTTGACAATAGAAATGATGTTTCATCTTGTCCTCTGATACCAACCAATGTTACACCCTCATCTCCGCTTTCCTCTCCTGAAAATACCATTCTGGATTCTGCTTCAATTTTCGCTATTGAGGAGAAAATTAACCCTTTACTATTAGGTTCTTCTGATTTACACCAGCAAACTCTGACCTAAAATGCTATCATACTTGTAGTTGGTAAGTTTTATTTAAACTTTTTTTTTTCATATTCTACTACTAAGCTTCTGCTAACTTAATTACGTATTTAAAATAATATAGTAAATAATATGATTTTTATATTTTACTTCTTATATGATGTACAAGTGCCAGGGATAAAGTTTTTGTAGAGCATAGAGTTTATTTTGCGGGTAAACCTGAATTAACTGTTCGGATACTTTATCCCTATGCCTCGTAAATTATATATGAAATACCTCTATTTACTTTTCTGTTTCTGCTACCTACAAACTTTCCATGATTTCTTCAATTGCCTTTTCTGTCAACTCCTTTCCTTCCTTTATTAAGAGTCTCTTTGCCTTTTTTTTCAGATTTGATTTTTGCAAAGAAACAACCCGCTTTTCCTTATTTCTCTCTAGCCATTTTCTCTTATTTTCCTTCTGCCTCTCCTTTTTTTCACTTTCTAATAATATTGAATATTAGCACAAGAGCCTTGCACTTTCATTACAATCTTAGAAAATATACATACCAGTAAGCCTCTTGCTTTTTGATTCAGCTTTCATTTTTTCATGCATTTTAATATGCACTTGTCTGAAAGATGAGGATAGAAACTCGGCACACATGGGATTCCGGTAGTAAGCTAAATGTTGCCAGATTGCATCTCTGGGATTTGGACTATCAAGAGTATAAGTATTTCAATTTAGTAGCTAAATAGAAAATGATGTACCGGTGTTTGAAACTGCGTTGGCACTCCTTTACCGGGCAGCAACCTTCAAGTTTCTTGTTTCCCACTGGGCGTTTGCGTGGCTTTCCAGCTTTTGTATAGCCAAATGGAGCCATAGGAGATATTGTGGGCTAGAAGGAGTTGGGGGACTCAGATGTTATTCTTAGTATTTTGTGTGGAGGAGGTTAGAGGAGATGGAGCTGAGTGGGTGATTCAGAGCTCTACGCATTATGTTTACAGCATGGAAGCGATAAGTTACTTGACGCGACCGAAGGCAACCTCGCTTACAGTCAACAATACCTGGACCTCTCATATTTCTTGGCATCGTGATCTGGTTAACCGACCTGGGAGGTCAACGGTTGCATTATGAATTTTTATTTCTGTACTTTTGTCCTTAAATACTGCCGTAGGCAGGGTAACCTTTTGGGAGTGAGTTTGAATAAAGTCAAGAGAGCTAAGTAAATGTTACACGGGCCTCCAAGACAACATTAGGTGTCAACAGGAGAACTTCCGAAGTGGTTAAAGGCATAAGAGGGCAAATTTTCCCTACCTTAGGGATTTGACCATTATGCCCATGGATCCTAGTTACCCAACTAAGGAGTCTAAGTTACCTTACCTTTACTGCCAAAGTCATCCTGGAACTTACAGGTCAATTGCCTCATATTCTATGAGCTCTTAGATGTTAATGAGCACATACACACCTATGTCAAAAGGTCAGATGTCTGAGCAGGAGTGGCCCAAACATGCTATTGGAACTTAGGAGAGTTGAGCTAACACCCCTCTCTGGCCCCAGAATTGGGACAGCGTGTCATAGGCAGACACCTGCATAGTTGTTCATTTGCTAGTAAAAAGAGGTGATTGGAGCAGCTGCCGGAACACTGTATACGTCGTCACCGTCTATCCGACTAAATGTCTTTCGCAGGATATATAAGTGAAGTATGGGTATCAACAAAATATTGGATCGCCCATGAATGGTCCCTCCGGCAACCAGGAGTCTATCTTTACCTACTGGTACTAGGGTAGTCTTCCGAGAGGTACTTAGGTAGTCCCAGATAGCCTGGGTGCTTCCAGGCAAATACTTAACTAACCAGCCAGAACCTTCTCCTCTTGATTTATAGTATTACTATGGATTGTCAGTGAACTCTAGAGGTATGAGTCTTGTCATGATAGAGTATGTCCCAAGAGGCTGGCTGTGGGTAACGCCTATTGAGTCCACCATCGGCTACATCCCACTGAGGGAGGTAGCATTTCTAAATATCGTACTGGGTAGTCAAGTAGATTAAATGATAGACTGCATAGCTTATATCAATGAAACTACTACTGAGCCAGTGAGTCCACCACCTAGATATTCACTCTGGTTGTTGTCATGGCAGTTAGCCACTTGCATGACTTTGATAGAAAGAGTTTTTCCACCTACGGTTGTATTGAAGATACATTGCAGAAACTCATATCCTATTGATGGAGTTAAGTGTACCCAAGCTGGTTTGATACTTCCGCCAGGATAATTCCTGATGGAGGGTAGACCTCGGACAAACCCTGAGCATGACAGGATGCTCGCACAAGGTTGGTGTAGTGCTGAATGTCAAAGACTTAAATCGGATACCTACTTAAGAGTAAGTGTTTGGCATTCTACATCGATAACCAACTTTCCTCGACACAACCTCTTGAGTGAAGCTTTCAGCTTAACCATAATAAGTTTTACCGCTTTGATTCTTCGTGAATTATTTACTTTATCTTTATCTTCTACTTTGAGTTTTGGTATGGTCCCAATCTTAGAGTTCACCTCTCTATATGGTGCCCCTGTTACAGATCCCAAAGGTCTGATCGGGTGTCACTCACCTACTATCGGCAGAGGCGTAAAATAAAGTAAAGCATTCAGAGAAAATCAAGTAAGTCTTCTTATGGGTTGGCCGCAGCTCTACTAAGGCTAACTAATAACTTATTAATCAAGGGGAAATAAAGGGCGACTTAAGGAATGGGAGGTGGAGGAGAGAGCATGAAACAAGGTGCTTATAGAAATCAGACCTCATGGAACGAGACTGGGAAGAATGGGGTGAGAGAAATTGAGGAGGGAGAGGGAGTAGGTGAGAACAGGGAGGGAGAGGGGAATGAGGTGACAAGAAGAAGAAGCGAGATCAGATAAGGTTAAAGGAGGTGTAGAATTAACTTCCTTAGCCGTGAGTATTTATGAGAGGTGGTGAGATGGTCCTCGGCATGCTTGGGCGATAGTCGCTTCATTGTTTGGATATTTTTTCTTGGTAATTACTAGTGCTCACTCCAAGTTCCTTACTCTATCTTTCCCACCACTGGCGGGAACTCATTTCCTTTGTTACAATATGCCGGAATCATACAGCTGGATTTACCGATAAGTTTGGCCCTAGGTAAAATGCCCAAGCAGAGGGGTGATGGTCTGATAAAGCAGCGAAGAAAATAGGCGTAAAGCATATTGCGTGACAAGCAGTATAAATGGTATCATTGGGTTTGGGATAATCGTGCACGAGTGGTTTTTCTTTTGTACTTAAAGGTCCCACTCATGGGCGATTGTTGGCAGCGGGCAAGCCAGTGAATAGTCTCTCTTTTATATACATTATTCTTTTCCCCTCGAAACCAGTATCCAGATCCGTGATCGATGTAATCCCCAACTTTTAAGAGTTTTTGGGAATGCTCTTTGACTTGGAGAATGCTTTGGCTTGGGAAAAGCATTTCGATTGCATGAGTGTGCTTTGGGTTTCCATGGATGCATCTGCTGTAAGGAAAGGGGGCAAGTTGTACGATCATGGAAGTGAGACAGTCACATAGGCGGATGTTGGATGATGCCCGGAGGCTACCAACAATGGGAGTCTTTGTCTTTCCTTTCTTAGCATGGGAATAGGCAACGGGAAGGGGAGACATACGGATGAGAATGTAAATATGTGGTGGTCCACGGATGGATAGGATGATTCTCCCATGTTTATATATACTCCTAATATTACTGTTAGAGAGAGAACATTAGAACGACCAAACTTCTCCACTCGTAAGTTATGAGTAGGCTACCGAGTTTTCGTTGAGTGAACTCTTGGTGCTTCGTTTGCTTCTCACCATTGATCCTTTGAAAAGTATCGAATACCGTATCCAAGGTAGTATTCAGAACTCAAGTACTAAATTTTTTACTGTGGGTTCCTGGTATTGGAGATATCAAACTGGTAACTTGGATTAAAGCCGCCAGACCCCCAAGGAAGGCAGGCAGATACCACGCAACCTGCGGGGTTATTCAAATTTTTAATTTGGACTACATGACCTACAGATACCCAAGCAGCCTACAGATATTTGTCAATGACCTGCACGCTTTTCACGGTGAATCCCTCAGCATATCAGAATAAAAAGAAGGACCCATGGTGCTATAAGTTTCACTTGAGATACTGTTAACCGCCTGAGCTCTCAGCAAGGCGGCAGTAAATCGGAAGCATTTTACAATATCGTAGCGCATTGCTGTTTGCTCCAATAGATGTGGGCTTTTCGTAACCATCAGGATTTTTTCTTACGATCGTATTTTCGCTCATTTAGCTGTTTTGCAGGTAAAACATCTTCTCTCATTCCTCCTTGAGTGCCACAAGCTTTGGCAGGGGTCCCACGTTTTCGCGGCCACCGTGGCTCTGCTCCTGCATGGAGGAAACAGGCGGAAGGCCAGGTCGTGCGACGCGAATTGCGGCTCGGGTGCCACAAATCCCCCCAAACAGATCCTAATTGGTTGATTTTCTGTGATCTTGCAACCAGCTAATCTCTTCAGCTGCAACACTTACTGGTACCCAATTGACCACAGGAAACCTTCCCGTTCAAGTCCAGAGGTCGGAGTGAGGGGGAGGTGTCCCCGTTGCCAGTTACTCGAGTATCCCCCCCCATTCGAGCTACCGTATTACTATATGTTTAACCAGAATGGCATCAAATTTTAATTCTACTGTGTTCACCCACTGTTTATTTCTCTTCCAGACACCCCTCCCCGAACCGACTAACCCCCGAAACAAGTTTATCATACTTAGTCGTATTGTACAGTATCATATGTCGCACTATGTAGGCTTAGCGCCTGTTTACCTAACTGCTTAACTTAGGTCTAAAATTTAGGAGGCAAACTAGATGGTGCAAAAGTGTTTGCCCGGTTTCCTGCCCTCTTTGATTCATGTTGGACGGTGGGGGCGTGAGGCTGGCTTGGGAGTGAGTTTGAAAATTCCACCCGATGCTGGCCAGCACACAGCAGTAGGTAGATTACAGTACTGTAAACACCATCAACTCGTACTTACCTGCACACCTCTACAGGAACCGTCAGGTCCATTTTGACAGTTGGTGCCGTCTCCGCTTGTTAGAGGGCGACTTCACGTGATAGTAAAGGTTCTTAGTATTCGAACCCTAAACTTAAGCGAGAAACAGTTTGACCGATTCATCGAACCGTGGTGATAACTAAGCTACCCACCAAACAACTTCCCGTACTGTGCTAGATATAGTTTCCCTTATCTTTTAGCGAACTGTATGCTAAGAGTGTTTATTGGTACTTTCTTTCTTTCTGAGCTTATACACCAAATTTCTATACGCGTCGAAACAATCACGAACTCCAACCAAATTTCTAGGTTTTAGAATGATGGTGAATATACTCGAGTATAGTTCTTGAAAAAAAGTCACCGTTCATGGACCGGAGTGCTATTGAAAACACACTAAAGGACTGATGTTCAGAGTCTCTTGAATCCTGCTTCGTATACATACCCCTTAACTAATTAAAATAAAATTTACATCAATAGACAGCTAAATATCTAGGGAACCCGGAATTGGCATCCCTATAACATATTAATTTCTTCTGCCCGTAGTCGGAATCTATGGAGCGGCTCACCTTAAACTGGACTTAAGTGCCGAGAATTTGTATGGTCATGTAGTGTTAAATGTACATGTTTGAGTATCATGAATCTCATATCGCCAGTACCCATCCAATATTGCACGGTATTCTGCAATATTAGGGCATCACAAGCGAAATACCTTGGGCATCTATTGTCCCAGGAATTGGTTTCCTGGCCGAGTTGATGGTCAGTCAACACTGGATAAGGCTGGGGGAAAATCTTTCCGGCTTCGATCAACGTCGCGGACCATGCTGTGATTCATGAGGTTAGATGATAGGTGTGTTTATGAGTTAACCCCTTCATACGACTCAATACACTTGTATATATGCTAAGATGGCCAATATCACTGCGAGTGCTCTGGTGTGGCATTTCGCTTGAGCGCAGACCCCGTGTTGAGCCGCAGGATAGCGCTCAAAGGAGTGGGGAATTTCGTGCTACTAAGGAAGTAGGTAAAATCAGAGTACAGCATAAACTGGCAAGGACGAGCTAACCCTTCGACGTTGAATTAAGAAGCAGCTTTGATGGAACTTACAATTGCGTTGAAAGAAGAGACTTGAAAGCGTTTGTTCTGGTGAGAAAGAGTTGGCCTATGGCCTCTTATCTCGATTTCGAGACAAAAAACCGGGGCAATATCATATTGGTACGTGATAGCCCCTCTAGGTTCTTCCCGATTTATTCCGTATAGGTTGTTACAAATTTGGGGAGGTTGATCCGATGGCCCCCAGGCAACCATTATGTTCCACAGAAACCCCGCTCTTCTTCCGCCTCTAGGAATCTCTGCAGTGGACCGACTCCATCATCCATCATCGACTCGTATAATATCTCGTATAATATCCTAGGCAGAAAAAAAATCCCGAAAATGTCCCAATCATTCAGTAATAATTACAACTCTTTCAACCCGACCTACACTAATCCGACCTACATCAGCACCACCTACATCAACCCTACAGTTGCCGATGACGGAGCCAGTATCCTAGCCTGGCTCTCCCCACTAGACCCTAAGTTGCGCAATCAGGACATCCGGGATCGCAGAATCGAAAGTGTAGGGGAGTGGGTATTACAAACCGAGGAGTTTAGAAGCTGGTGCGCCGGTAGCGAGGCTGGCAAATCCGATAACGCAGTCCTCTTTTGTTATGGAAATCCGGGTGTTGGCAAAACTTACATTAGGTAACACAGATGAGCTTCGGGGGTGGAAGAAAGTTGGCAAGTACTGACGAGCTGCGATGTTAGCTCCTTAGTAATAGACAACTTGTGCGATCAGGCGGAAGGACGGAATACCACGATTGCATGTTTTTATTTCGACTTCGCGTCCCAAAGCGAGCAGTCCCCCGCGGGCGTGCTGGGTTCCTTCCTAAAGCAGCTGGTTTTCGGGCTTGATGAAATCCCGGAGGAGATATCAAAGGCATACAGAAACCGAAAAAATTCCATTGGTGGGCAGGGGCTGCAGATTTCCGATATTTTGAAAATGCTGCAGGTTACCTCGGTCAGAAAGCGCTCGTTCATATGCATAGACGCTCTCGATGAATGCGCAACAGAGCACCAGGTCAAGCTTCTCGATTCGCTAGGCCAACTCCTCCAACAGTCTCCCGGCACTCGAATATTCGTGACCGGAAGACCGCATATTCTCCCCGAAATTGGAAGGCGTCTTGGTGGAAGAGTGATAAGCATGTCAATAAGTCCTCAGAGGGATGATATTGTCACATATCTTCATAGTAGGCTGGCCACGGACACAACACCAGATGCGATGGACATTACTCTGGAGGCAGAGATCATGGAGAAAATCCCTAGCGAGATTTCTGAAATGTATGTAGGAACTATCGGACTTCGGAAACTACCTAAGTTATCTACTAATACGTAAGTATCCAGATTTCTACTCGTCTCGCTGAATATCGATGCGATCTTGCAGGAAACAACTATCCGTCGTAGGCGACAAAAGCTCCGCGAAATGACTGACGGCCTGGGGTTGGCGAGTGCTTACGGGGAGGGTTTGAGTCGGATAAAGAGACAAGGTGGGACAAGGGCGGGCCTTGGCATGGCCGCTTTGATGTGGATCTCTCACTCGGAGAGGCCCTTGAAGGTTGTTGAATTTTGTCACGCCTTAGCAGTTGAGATAGGGTCGCCGAACCTCAATGGCGACGATGTTCCTTCCATAGGAACATTGCTAGCTTGTTGTCAAGGACTGATCGCTGTGGACAAGGAGGCTTCCACGGTCCGGTTAATCCATTTTACCCTTCAAGAGTACCTCCGAGCCCATCCAGAGCTTTTTGGCACAACTCACTCGACCATTGCCGAGACCTGCTTAAGTTATCTGAATTCCCAGCAGGTCAGAGCTCTCTCGACAAGCGACTCTTCGAATCTCCAAGACACACCTTTTCTCGAATATTCTTCCCTTTATTGGGGAGCTCACGCAAAAAAGGGCCTTTCAGATTGCGCGAAACTGCTTGCATTGAAACTATTTGACGATTACAATAACCACATATCCATTAGAACCCTCTTGGAACACGAAGGATATTCGGGTGCTATTGATTTTGATAGAGTCCCACTGTTCAGTAGTTTACATTGTGCATCACATTTTGGGATTGTGGATATTGTAACAGGTTTGATAGAGGTGGAAGCTTGCGATATCAACGAAAGAGACTGTGTGGATAATACACCTCTTGTGTGGGCTGCTCTCAATGGGCATGAGCGAGTTGTTGAAATCCTGCTCAATCGGCACGATGTCGGCCCCGACAAACCGGGTCTCCACGGCCAAACACCACTCTGGTGTGCTGCTTACAGTGGCCACGTAGAAGTGGTGAAAATGCTCCTTAAACGAGGCGATGTCAACCCCGACAAGCCTGATAACGACGGCGGAACACCACTCTCGTCTGCCGCTTGGAATGGGCACGTTGAAGTGGTGAGAACGCTTCTCGAACAGGGCGAGGTCAACCCCGACAAGCCAGATAACGACGGCCGAACACCACTCATGTTTGCTGCTGCGAAAGGGTACGTTGAAGTGGTTAAAATACTTCTCGAACGTCGTGAGGTCAATCCCGACGAGCCAGATAACGACGGCGAAACACCACTCCAGTGTTCCACTTGGAATGGGCACGTTGAAGTGGTGAAAATCCTTCTCGCACGGGGCGATGTCAACCCCAACAAGCCTAATAACAAAGGCCGAACACCACTCCAGTGTGCCGCTTGGAATGGGCATGTTGAAATGGTGAGAACGCTTCTCGCACGGGGCGATGTCAATCCCAATAAGCCAGGTCACATCGGCCAAACACCACTCTTGGGTGCCGTTTGGGCTGGGCACGTTGAAGTGGTGAAAGTCCTTCTCGCACGGGGCGAGGTCAACCCCGACAAGCCAAATAACAACGGCCTAACACCACTCAGGTGTGCCGCTAGGATTGGGCTCGTTGAAGTGGTGAAAATGCTTCTCGAACATCGTGAGGTCAATCCCGACGAGCCAGATAACGACGGCGAAACACCACTCATGATTGCTGCTGCGAACGGGTACGTTGAAGTGGTGAAAATCCTTCTCGCACGGGGCGATGTCAACCCCAACAAGCCTAATAACAAAGGCCGAACACCACTCCTGTGTGCCGCTTGGAGTTGGCAGGTTGAAGTGGTGAAAATCCTTCTCGCACGGGGCGATGTCAACCCCGACGCGCCAGATCTCGACGGCCGAACACCACTCCTCTGTGCCGCTAGGAATGGGTACGATGAAATGGTGAGAATGCTTCTCGAACGGCGTGAGGTCAACCCCGACACGACAGATAACAAAGGCCGGACACCACTCTGGCGTGCCTCTAAGCATGGCAATGTTGAAGTGGCGAAAATGCTCCTCGCACGGGGCGATGTCAACCCCAACAAGCCAGATAATAAAGGTCGGACACCATTCTTGTGTGCGGCTTTGAGTGGGGACGTTGAAGTTGTGGAAATGCTCCTCGCACGGGGTGATATCAACCCTGACAAGCCAGATAACAGCGGCCGAACGCCGCTCTCGTATGCGATGGGATGTTTGCATGTGGAAGTGGCTAAAATACTACTCGCACGGGGCGACGTGAACCCCAACACACCGGATCAGTACCGCTAAACACCACCCCGACTGGCTATTCGGCACCCCACATAGCGGTGGTGGCATTACTGCAGCCCGGGGGGCCCTGAGGTTGACTCAAAAGTTCCAACATATTCGCTCTTATTTTATTTTCTAGTTGCAAATCCTGTTTGCATATTCTTCATTTATTTTCTCATTTTCTTTAATTTTATTTTTCCCTTCTGCGTTCTAGAGCGTAGACATGTGTGTTTGGGTGATATAGTGAAAAAAATACGCGGCGTAAATGTTTCTCACAATATATAGAGGGCATGGGAGCCAGGGCTAAGATATGACTGTGATTTGTTTCCTGCTCTTAAGGTGTGAGCTTGAAGATGAGTGAGTTTGGGAAGTTATCCACACTTAGTCTTGCACATCGGGGAAAATTGAGATCATAACGATTCTTTAAACTACGCAAATTAACCCCCATTATGCGGGTACCACATGGGCTTCGTGGAACTCAATATCTGAAACCATCCTGCATGGTCCTATGTGCACATCGTCTGCATGGTTACAATTCTCTCCGATTCGGAGGCTGGCTTCGGGTGCAAGTGCGTACAGATCTCGATGGTGCCTATGCCAGACAATAATCACCGCGGTCGCCTATTGGGTTCCTTCCATCCCGCAAAAATCCATCTGGAAATGAGAGTGATAGATACTACAAACCACAACAAATCCCAAGACCACGTCCCATTCACCATAGGAGTCTCTGCTTCTCTCAAACAATGTCCCCGATGTTAATTTTGAGATTACTTTGGGCCCTCAACAACAAACACAAGATACGGTAAAGACCCTCGAAGACCCTCGCACTCCCGAACCCTTCATCCATAACGCCATAGAACCCCATCATGCTTTACTAATCTCGGCTGCCTCCATGCTGCCTATTGCACCTTCCACTATTTGTGCCCGCTCCACTTTTGAATAGCTTGGGCATGAAATATGATCTTGGGCAAGCCGCACTCAACCTCATCTAGTATTGTGCATCCACAAAATTAACTAGACACTAGGACGACCGAAGCAACCCATTGCCCCGACATAGCTTTCCACAACAAACCCTCCTAAAAAAGTCATTACCACACAATAGATATATCATAACTTAATTTCTTCTGCTTAATGTTATTAACACTAACGATATACCAAGTGTCGATTACTACTATGTTTTTAATTTTTTGAAATTATTTTCGTTGGCTGGTGTTGGGGCAAAAATTATAATTTATGTTCGTTCAATTAATTCTTCCTTCTATTATACGGGCTCACCGAAATGCGCGAATGTTTGATTCCCGCTTGACCTCTAATAATAGTGACAACCACCCCACTGCTAAATCCCCTTCCCTCTTGTCAACATAGTAAGGCAACCCACGGCAAGTACTCACTTTGACTACTGCATTTATTGCACTGTACATTTCAATAAAGGCAAGGGGGTTGAAAATTCCGGAGACAGCTAGGTAGGCTGCTGAGGTGTTTCTCTGTATTTATCCAATACTGATAGACTTGGCGATTACACTCTGGAGTTGTGGAAGTAACCGAGATTAAAGCTGCTAGATGCCCAAGCAGAGCAGGCAGATTACCAGGCAAGCCGCGGGGTTATTTAAAATTTCAATTTGGACTACACGACCCACCGATGCTCATGTTGGAAATGATCCGTTGCGGGCCTAATACTTTAAGCGGCGGATGGAATGGAGCGCCTGTAAGGCGCTTGATGGGTGCAGACAGTGCGGAAAGAACTTTAAGGAATGTGAGAAGAAGAGAGAAATTAGAGGTTAGATGACGGTTGTGTTGAGAACGGTTTCATTGACTCTATGAGTTGTGTAGAAAGAAGTTGTTGAGAGGAGAGAAGAAACAGCAGCGAAACAGAACAGAGTGCAAAAAAGACAAGCACAGCTCAGGCAGGCTACAGATATTTGTCAACGACCTACAGGCTTTTCACGGCCAATCACTCGGAATATCAGAATTAAAAAATGGAGCCTTGGTGCTATAAGTTTCACTTAAGATACTATAAACCGCCAGAGCCCTCAGCGAGTCGGCAGTAAATCGGAAGGGTTTTTACAATATCGTAGTGCATCGAGGTTTACTCTGATGGGTTTCGGCTTTTCGTAAGCATCTTTTTTCTTCTTTCTTTTCTCATGATCGTATTTTTGTTTATTCAGGTGTTTTGCGGGTGAAATTTCTGCCCATCTTCCTCCTTGGGTGCCACAAGCTTTGGCAGGGGTGCCACGTTTTTGGAGTTCTCTGCGGCTCTGCTCCTCGGGTGAAGGAAAGAAGCGAGAGGCCAGGCTGTGCGACACGAATTGCCACTCTGGTGCCACCCTTACCCACAAGCAGAGCTTAACTAATCGGTCGATTTTCTCTGATCGCGCAACCGGCTATTCTCTTCAGCCACCACACTTTACTGGTATCCAAATTGACCACTGGGAACCCCCCCGCTCAAGTCCAGAGGTCTGAAGGGAAGGTGCCTGTGAACTCGTTTGACTGGGGCACGGAATGCCATGAATCCTCCTTGCCTAAATGGTGCGGGAAATCACGGGGCCTAATCGTAACCCAAGAGGCGCAGCAGGTCCGTTGAACTCCCTCTGCATGAGGGGTCGGTCCACATCCGAAAAAGAGCCTCAACCTCCTGGTGTGAACAAGAAAACCTAATTTATGATAGTTTTACTCAGTGTTCGCAACGGGCCAGACCGGACTAGGAGGACTGGAGGCCGTCCGCGCTAGGCCAGACCGTCCAGATGTGAGGCTGTGGACTAGGCAGTCTAGTCAGGGGAAATGGCCGGACTGGACGGACTGGACTGGCCTGAAAATGGCCTACCAGAATTTGTAGGTAGTTGATAATAGGATTTTGTAGGCATCATATCTCATGGATCTTAAAAAGGTCATTAGCTTGTCGGCTACTCAACTTCATTTTTTTCTTTTTCTCTCAATGCTACAGCATTGTTCAAGTTATCTGATTGAGTTTCTTCTTTATTTGAAAATTATTTCACTTAACTGTACGAACTTATACCATTTACCTCCCCACAGCCTGCTGTAGTTGTGTTAAGAATTTTTAAATCACAGTGATGGTAGCTGTAGGCGGACTGTAGGCGGACTATAGTCAGTCCAAACTGCTACTCCTATGGTCTATAGGACTGGAGTCTAACCTTACTCCCCTCACCTACCGTACTGGACTAGGCAGTCTGGGCACTACCGTGGACTGGACGGACTGGCCGCTTGCGAACACTGGTTTTACTTATCTTTAAGCGAACTGTAGACCAAGAGCGTTCATTGGTAATTTCTTTCCGAGCTTCGACCTGGTGAGGGTTAAGCGAGGATTGGCACGGCTATCCAAAACAATCCTGCATGTGCAGATCGTGTGCATGGGTACTCGTACAGTACAATTCGCTCCCATCTGGAGGCTGCTTTCTTGTGCAAGCGCGCACAGATCGCGATGATGTGTAAGCCAGACAATACTAATAATCATGATTGCCTGTGGCTTCGTTTATTCCGCCCTCCAAAAATCTCTCAAAATGAGAGTGATAAATACCACAAACCACGACAAATCCCAAGACTATGTCCCATTCGCCACAGTGTCTCTACTGCTCCCAAACAAAGCCAAGTGATTTTGAGATCACTTTCGGCAACCCTCAACAAACGAAAGGTACGATCAAGACCCTCGCTCTCCCGAACTTTCCATCGACAATGCCATAAGTTAGCTGATGAACGTGGATCGACGGCGATCTATATGGCGACCGCGAAACACGACGAGCGACGAGCGATGAAACGAAACGAAACGCCAAGCAACTCATAACGAAAACGATAGCACACTCCGGTGCAAGAAGAATCTTTTCACTAACAGCCACAGTCTCACTCGACGATGGCCACTTCAACAGCTAGCTAACCGCAATCACAGGAGGATATATCAACCTAAAAGACATTATATCCATCCATGAGGCACCATGCTACTCATGCTACTCTCCCCTTCCTCCCTCAACACTCCCGAGCTAACAAAAGGAAAAACAAAAGGTGCCATGAGCCCTGCCGAGATTAATTAACTGATGACTAGCGCCAACAGAACAAAGCTGCATGAACTCTAAGTACTATACCGGTACTCGAACTGCGCTCATACCGTACAGTATTAGTATCATCATAGAGCCCCTTACGCTTAAGAGAATTATGAGGAATTGAGTCCAAGTTGTTACCGAGATACAACTAAGGCTCGGGCTGTGATCACTGCACGATCCACCTCCTTTGGACTCTACTCGCTTACGTTCAAAAAGTAATACTATATCACACTTTGTACGAGGCTGGTGACAAAAATGGTGAGCAGAATGGCCTGTAAGAACCCAAACCATGCTACTTCACACTTTCCATTTAACACATTCTGGGGTTGTAAAAAAAAACCCTCAAAAATTGATATTCTTGTCTAAAATTCGTTCAAATATCTTCCCAAGAAATTACAGATTATTGAGGAATTTTTGGACACTTTCGCATGGAACATTGTAAGGTTGAAGTTGGAAACAGCGCTGAGCCCCTACTATTTCCTACAGAAAATAGTTAGAAATTCCCCCAAGACCAAAGTACCAACTATAGCTCTTTTAACAATTCTTCAAACAGCCTAGATACAGAGTTCTAAAGTGTTAGGAAGTAAAATCTAGGGAATTTGTTGGAAACCATGCTGCTCGCCATACTTTCAGGATACTTCCTTTGTTGTTTAGATAGCTTCCGGGGACGCGCTTTGCCTACGGGAATATAGCTTCGGGCTCGGGCGTGTGTTTGGACGTACGGAAATGCGCTGAGGAGTCAGGCATATGGACACGGCTTCGGGCGTGTTTGTACGGTCGGGAAAGCATTTCCTATGTAGGAATGTCGCGATCGGACAGGAAGCGGATAGGCTGTAAGGATGGCCGGAAAGCAAAGGGAGACGGCCGGAAAGAAAGGGAGGTGGGTGTAAAATGGTTTTACACCCGGAAGGTGAGTGTGAGGATGTTGTGAGCGGTGATGTTTGTATCTGCATTCTGTTAGCATGAGAGTTCGGAAAAGAAGGGAAAAGAAGAGAAAGGGGCAAACTGTTCCTGATAGGATAGGAGGAGTTTGTGATGATATATGCTCCTGTCTTTCCCTTAGTTAGTTGTTAGAGGAGGTGTCGTTGAGCGAGAGACTGTGATTGTTGTTAGTGAAGAGTTTTTCCCACCCCCGAAGTGTGCGATCGTTTAGGTGTGAGTTCCTTGGCGTTTCACAGTTCGCAGTTTCGTTTCGTTATCGTTGTCGCCATACTGTGGTCGCCGTCGACCCAAGTTTAATAGAATTGTTCCACAAATAGATGAATATTTAGCCAAATTGCTTCAATAATATCAGTGGCTAGAAGTTTAAGAATACTGCTATTCTCAGTGGAAACCTCTAACAGGTAGACTGCTCATCATTTTTAGCGCGAGCCTCTTATATGTAGGGGTGAACCATATCGGTAGGTTATGTACTCTGTCTATATCGGGGCCCGTTTACCTATAGACGGCCGTCTAGCACTTTGAGACGGTGCCGACAGTTAAGCGGGGGGTAGACCGCTGGAGGGGAACTGCACAGGTAAGTATCATATGTTGTTTACCTACCTTAGTGAACTTCCTGGTTCCTAGCGAGATTTCCAAACACACCTCCGGGGCAACGTCACGTTTTGTCCGTCTAGTGACAAGAGCCTAGGACGGTAGAAAAAATTAGGTAAATGCTTTCTCATCATCTATTGGAAAATTGAGCCAGTTCACACGCCACGGTTTAGTTTTATCACCTAAACTTTAGAACTAGACGGTTAGGCAAACGGGCCCTTGATGAAAGTTTGACTTTAGATTATGCGAGATTAAGAGGAGCAATTTTTAATCACAAAATCCACATTAGATTTGGGCCTATGGCTTTTTCAATTACACACATACCAGGCATATTCCTGACTGAGGCAAAAATCCAGGAATTCATACCTATCGCGTGATCTAATAGAATTTGTAAATAGGTCGGGATATCTTGGCCTAAATAGCATATTATTTATTACACAGAAGAAAAAAAGAAAAACTAAAATGAACATTCAAGTATGAATACAAGAATAACACATCCCCATCCGATGCGGAACGGCGCCGGATGCAATTAGGAATCCAGCGGGAAGGGAAAGAGGAGGGTCCACTAGGCTGATGGACCCTCCGAGGGGGGGGTGGAGGCGGCTTAGGGGAGAGTGGAGTAGCCGGCGGTGTATATCGAGGGATCGACAGGAATGCGGAGACAGCAGCGCATGGATTGTGGAAAGTTTTTGGATTGTTGGAGTCAAGTTGGGTTGGGGCTCGCACGTTTGCGGGCTTGTAATAGCTCCACTGCTGGCTTGTTCCGGTTCTTTGAACTCAACGATAATGGCGTCCGACCGTCTTTGTCGGGCTTGTTGGGATTGACATCGTCTCGATTCAAGAGTAGCTCCAATACTCGCGCATGCCCGTTCTCAGCAGCCAACGACAGCGGTGTTTGACCACGATTATCTGGCATATAGGGGATGAAGTCTTCTCGTTCTAACAGTAACCTCACCACTCCTTCATGCCCGTTTCTAGAAGCTAACCAGAGTGGGGTCCGACCCGCTTTGCAGCGCTCGTTGGGGTTGATGTCTTTTCGGCTCAGTAGTAGCGCCACTACTCTCGCAGACCCGCCTTCGGCAGCCGCAAGGAGTGGTGTTTGGCCACTTTTGTCGGGGTTGTCGACGATAACATCTCCCTGTTCCAGCAACAGCTTCACAACTTCCTCACGCCCTTTACCTGAAGCCAACAAGAGAGGTGTACTGCCATATCCGTCCGCCGCGTCCGGATTGACATCCCTCATTCCCAAGAGGAGCTTCGCCACCCCCTGGTGCCCATCTTCAGCAGCCAACAATATTGGCGTTTGACCGTATTTGTCGGGCTTGTTGGGGTTGACATATCTCCTCCCCCGGACAACATCAATCACTGGGAGAGCCTTACCCCACCAACCATCGCGCTTGGCAGATGTCCGACCAAGAAGTGCCTCCACCACTCCTTCATCTCCTTTCCCGGCGGCCCATGAGAGCACCGTCCGACGAAACCATCTATCCGATTTGCCGGGGATGAGAGTCCGCCGTTCTAACAACAGCTTTGCTACCTCGCCTTGCCCACATATAGCAGCCCATATGAGCGGTGTGATACCCAGAAAATCCCTTTTGTTGACGTCGTAGTTTGGCTGGTCCATGAGAGCTGTTGCAATTTCAACAGTGCCGAGGATTGATGCACAATGCAGGCCGGTGAACCCCTCGAGAGGACCGTTGATGGGGATATCGCGGCTACATCGACCGGTCCTCGATATGAGATCCACCAAAAGTAATTTAGTAGAAATATGGCTTTCGATTTGACTGAAAAGTTTGAGCGCGAGAGATACAACCTCATCCAAAGACTTTCTCCTGGCATGGATCCCCCAATATAAGGTAGAATACTTGAGGAAGTGAGCTGACGGAGGCAGAGGAAGGAGTGCAGGCGAAATGTCCTTGATAGTCCGAAAATTGAGGTATGTCAGGGAGGTCTCCGCCATTATCGAGTGAGTTGAACCAAAGAGGTCGGGGCAGGTGTAAAGATACTCCCGGAGAGTAGGATGGATCAAGTTCAAAGTTCACAGTCGAATCCTCGCTACCAATGACGACAAGCCCTAAGCAACTGCTCAACAGAAGGAATCCGTTCATCAACGAGATCCGCAGATCCCATCTCGACCGCTAGAGCGTGGGAAAGCTCATCGAACTGTAATTGCGGCTCCGAATGCGAGATCCACATCAGGGCTGCTCTCCCAAGCCTTGTTTTCTCCCCACCTTGCTCCATTATTCGCTTTATAGTAGCACCGTAAACGTGCCTCAGATCCAAACCCTCGGTTATTGTCCTGAGCCTTTGTCGCCTGTCATAGGTTGTAGCTTCCGGAAGGATAGCATCCATAGTTGCGGAAATTAGTAGAAATCTAGATGAGCTTGTTAGTAACAAATGTGAAATGTATTCTTCAAACATGTTGCTCGCTTACGTTTCAGGAATATTCTCGGTAACAGTTTTGATGATCTTGGCCTCCAAACCCCTGCCCATTCCGTCTAGAGCTGTATCCTGTCTTAATCTCATCCGGATAAATTCCCCGATATCATCGTTGCTGGGTTTTATAGGTAAAATTGCGGCCCTCCCCCCAAGATGCCTCTCAATCTCGCGTCGGATGTGTCGCCTTCCAGTTAGGAATATTCGCGTGTTTGAGGACTTCTCAAGGATTTGTCTGAATGAATCCAAGACCTGCTGTCGATGCACTTCCATACATTCGTCTAGACCATCAACACATATAAATGTCGGCCGTAAAGATGTGATAGGCTGTAACATCTCCACAACCTCCTGCACCCGTAGTTCCCTTCTGCCAATAACCTTATTATGATCTCGAAACGCGCGGCTTATCTCGTCCGGGATCCCTTCTAATCCACCGATGATCTGTTTTAGTAGCGAACCGAAAATGTTTGTCGGAGAATGTTTCTCCCGTGCGACGAAATCAACGTAGAAACATGCGACAGCTATATTTTCCTCTTTGGCCTTATCGCATAACCTATCTACCACAAGCGAACTAAGATCGCTGCTTATCAGCATTAATATCGGGTAGTTTTCTTTGAGGATTGTCTCCCACCTGAAATAGGTCTTGCCAACTGCAGGATCGCTGCAGTAAAACAGTGTCGCATGCTCCTGCTCATTTTGTTCAGCAATATTGCACCACCTTTGAAATTCGTCGGTTCGTAGCAGCCATTCCCCCACGGTGTCGGCACGGTTGTTACGAAGGTCTCGATGTCGGGCGCAAGGCTCAAGTGGTGATAACCATGCTAGAATCTCAGACCTCTCGTCTGTCGCAGTGGTGTTGTTCACATTCAACATCAGGCCGCCATTAGAAAAGTGGGTACAGTTGAAAGAACCAGGATTATGTGAGTACTGAGTGTTGATGGGAGAGTTAGTGTCATTCTCATTGATACACGGGGGTGACATTTTCTCGCTGGTTGGGATGTTGTGCTATGAATTGCTGGGTTGCTTGGTCCGGTTAATGAAAGTCGAGCAGGCTGGCGGAAAGCGGTGCCATCGTGATATCGGCGCTTTGTGGGTGAACACCTGGTCCTATCAACTGAGCCGAATTCCGTGTAACTAATGCTCTACTGGTGATTGGCTCCGTCGGTCTCCGGATACTCGAGTACAGGACCAGACAGCACCATCTCATGCCCCCAGAACTCGCGTTTTTGTGGTGTTCGCCCATTGCAGCAGCCTCAACTGATATCACATAGCTACTTGTTTATCCACTCTTGAATGATTACTCGTAATTTTCTGACGTCCGTAAACACGACTGCTATTGCATGCCACCAAAATATTGCGGCTCCGGGCAATTTTTTGCCCGTATACAATAGCAGTCATGTTTACAAACGTCAGAAAATTACGAGTACTCGAGTAGGTTAAATTCTGCGGGAGGTGTTGAACTCCCGCATGTTAGAGCATTTCCTCGTTACAGTACTCCGGCGCAAAATAAGTTATGGTGCAACGCAGACCCTCGGCCAAACATCCTCTCTTCTTCACACAAGACTCGATATCACCATCCACAATAGCTCCATGTTTCTTGGTTGCCCTATCTTCTCCCCCCCTCGTGTCACTATTGTCAAGTTTTTTTATTATATAGAATTGGTTTGAGGTTCGTTGCTCGGGTATTTTTGGTGGGGAGTACCGGTTGTCGCCCCCGATGAGGGAGTGCACCATAACTTATTTTGCGCCGGAGTACTCGCGCTTAAAATAAGTTATGATACATGTACTCGGGGGGTGCCTTAAGTCGGGCGACACCCATATATGGTAATCAGGGCTTTTCCTCATACAAACTCGTGTCTTGGCATTTTTTTGTATGGAGGAAAAAAGTCTGGCGACACGCAGAATAGGTAATAAGCCAAGACTTTTTGTGGCACCGCGCCCGACTTACCCTTGTACCCGAGTACATACGAGAGAGCATTGCAATCATATCTAGTAATCACCACAAGTATGGTCTCTATCACGAATATCTCAACAAGAAAAAATATAAAATATAAAAGAAGAGCGAAATGAACCAGAATTATGTAGATCGGCCTTGAAAATGATTTTCCTCCTCATCTTGGATACATTGCTGGAGTGTTCATTGGAGGGGTGTTGTGATGACTTTGGTATTCCTTCATTGTCACCTCGCCCACCAATGTACCATAACTTATTTTAAGCCCGAGTACCGTAACCGCATATATACGAATAATGTTCCCCATTCATAGATTGACAAGCTCTGTCTCACCTATTTTCCGCACTTTTAGAATAGGCCAATCACAGTGAAGAGATACACAACACTCAATACCAAAGATTTCATCGCGACCTCGGTTGCAACCCATCCCTACAACACATCACACCTCACCCCACCTCACCACCTCGGCTGATATGGCTTCCCAGCCAGGAGGAGAAGACCAAGGGTCACCTTTGACCAGCAAATTTGAAAATAGCCCATGGTTCCAAGAATTTCTTGCAGGAATCAGGTGTGTAGCACCTGCACTATCCCTACCAGATGAATCACCTCTTAGGGAAGAAATTCTTAATGCTACCGAAACTGAATTCTCGGATGGCGAGGGAGTGAACGTCACCTTCCAGATCGAAATGTTCACGATGATGGTAGGAATGAGACAACAAATACACAAACTCACGAACACGGTCACCGAACTCGCTACCACGGTGAAAAGTCTATCGAATAACGCCAGAGACCTCTCCACAAACGTGGCAGCATTGACAGCAAAAATCATCCCATGGATCAGCACAGTGCAGAAACAGTCGCGTACTTATGCTGAGGCAGCTGCCACTCCGAAGGAAACGCCTGCTCCCAAGACACCGCCCAAAGGGAAAAAAAGGTCAGCAACTGGTGGCCCCACACCCCCCAAGAACCCCAAGCAGAAGCAGAAAAAGGAGGTCAAAGCGCCGGAAGATGCGGCTGAACCGGCTAATGACACCCCTACCCTTCCTCCACCATCTGCTGCACGTCCAAAGACTATTATCATAGCAAGAAGGCGCATCAACCCCACTCGCGCCACACCTATACCCCTGCCTAATTCGGCTAGACTTGAGCTGCAGATCAGCATTGTCATTGCTAAAGAACTCCGAAAGTGTGGATGCTCTGCCCCCACCAGCCTGCGAATACAAATAAATGCGACCACCGTTACTGTTTCCCTTACAACTCCACCGGGAGCTGAGTCGATGAATACACTAGTTACTTAGCCCCTATGACTACGGCTCTGAATGCTCTACTTCCTGAGGGTTCACAAGACTACATGGAATTCAGGACAGCCCCTACCAACTCGCAGGTTGTGATACATGGGCTCGCTCTCGAGGCAACATCTAACGATAAGGAGACGATGCTTTCAGTTATGAAGGAGTCTCTCTTCGTGGGACAGCAAGTTATTGTCACTTCAGCTAGGTTTCTGCAGAAAGACCCTGAGATTAGACTTCCCAAGAAGTTGACCTCGGTGGTCGTCTCCGTACCTACTGACGAAGTAGACAAAATCACTTCCTCTGTGCTGATTCACGGCCGCTACAAGGCTTCTGCGCTAATGTGGCACTCGAACCCGATGAAACAATGCAAGAAATGCTATCAATACGGACATCCTGAAGAAGGATGCAAGACTACACACCACACATGTCCTATTTGTGCCTGTAAACACAGACTAAAGGAGCACAAATTCGCATCCCCGACTTGCCCCAAGAAGGGCGATAGGAAGATTATCGCAGATTGTTGCCCCGTTACCCCGTCCAAGTGTTCAGCTTGCGGCAGGAACCCCCCGGCGTACTTCGTGGAATGCCCTGTTAAAATCAAGGCCAAACAGGATGCGAAAGAACATTACGACCGAAGGAGAGCCTCCCAATCTTCTGAGGGTATAGACACAACTAAATAACCATGATTGCATCACGGAACTCAGATGGTCACGCTCCTTTACATTGTTTTTCTATAGTACAACATAATTGCAGGGGAAGGAATTTGGTGTTTTTAACTATATTTTCGCTTATTAGGAATAGAAATGTTTTTTTTATGTGTTTACAAGACCCTCCTTTGTTTCAAGGCAGTCCATTTAGGGCGCTTGGTTTTCAATGTTATGTTTCAAATATTTTTGGTTACAAGAAGAGGGTGGCTACATATGTTAATCTTTCATTAGCTAGAGATTTTAATTATTTATGTTTTTCTCCTACTATTGATGTTCTTCGGTTAGTTTTGTCAAGAAACGATGGAAGGCCAGTACTTGGAGGATTTGATAGTTTTTCCTTGATTAATACCTATAACAGCCAGGTGGATGGAGTTAACACAGTTAAAGCTGCCGACCTGTTAACGAACGATTCTCATCACTCCCTGGTAGTCGGGGACCTCAACGTACATGTTAGGCATACCGGAAGGCTTAGCCTTCCATTAGTGAATAAAGACCTATAGTTACCCTACCTTAGGATTCTGAGTTCAAAAGGACAAGCCAACACCCCCCTCCCGCACCAGCGTTGGGACGGCGC
>Ga0307509_10000652_pt1 | contig 59030 bp, 61 predicted proteins | sample 10_EM_MG_FD_202245 | JGI IMG/M metagenome (GOLD analysis project Ga0307509, IMG submission 202245) | Populus trichocarpa ectomycorrhiza microbial communities from riparian zone in the Pacific Northwest, United States - 10_EM | ecosystem: Host-associated > Plants > Roots > Unclassified | place...
GGGCGGAAAAAAGTATGTTTAGCTGAGTGTAAAATAGTACGGCGCAGTGCTTGATAAGTGTATATCAACACAAGAGTGCTTTATAATACTCGTGACCTTGGCTTACGATATTGAAAGTCGGGGTGTCCCGAATTCTAAAATTTGCAAAAAGAGAGAAAGGCCCCCGCGAGTGACTGCTCATGACAAACTCGCTAGCCGTTTCCTCCCAAACCACCCCCCAGAGCCGGCACGGCAGCTCTAGGTAGATGTCCCTCAGGGCGGTCCCAGGGAAGCGCTGGACTAACGGCTCTGACATTGCCCTTCCATCTAAACACCGTTGCCTCCATCAATGAACCACTCCATCTCCGCCCACTTCCGCCTACTCCGGAGAAGCAATGCGAATAGAGCCACACGATCATAAAGCCCCTTACTAGAACCTCTTCCCATACAGGCCCTTACCTAACTCGCATACATAGCTGAACACAAAGGGCAAGAAAAAACAGACCAACCCATCTATAAACGCCCCAACCCAGCACAGCCACCACCCTCGTAGCCCATACCCATTGCACCCCCACTGCGATCCCTTACTACCGTGCGGGGCACTTACAAATGAACGCTAGAACAAGGCCACCGTCACGCCTTAGTCTAAAGGGAGGGGGGAAGAGAAAGAAAGAAAACGCTAAATCATGCCGCAGAATGAGCTCCGATCACACACTCTCTCTCCCTCAGACTACTCCAAGACATCACCCCCAACCACAAGATGCCTTACGCACCTTCCCAACGTCCCTTCCCCGTCCCCATATTTCACACACAGCGCTTACACACATCCACACCACCAGCACCAGCCCACCCCAACACGAAAAGCAAAGTAAGCAAAAGCACGTGAGCGGCACCGAGCCAGATCGCGGCTTATGCTTCCCCTCAGGCTATGGGGGGTGAAGACCGACTGTGCTATATTGCACAATACTTAAAAAAGGCATTCCAAGTGCACCCAGTCCAATCCAGCGGCCGCGGAAGTCGTTCCTCGAATATTAGTAACGAGATACAAGGATCGGTACTAGCGAGTGGTGGTCATCGGTGATCACTCGGCTGATTAGCTGGTTAGCCAGTGCTGCCGGCTTGGAGAGAGATATGAGGGGGTTCGGGCAGTCGTCTGTCTTACGATTTCGTTGTGCGAAGTGGTATGTCCCTTTGAGATTGAACCTCTAGCATATTCGTTCATGCCTAGAGAGAGATCGAGAAAGAGGCAGAGTTAAAGCAGCATGCGGTAGCACATCGTATATACATTGAAGAATTTGGAAAAAAGAAGGGAGGAAATTCGTTAATGCTATAGACCCATCTACTGCCCGCTGCATCCATCGATACACCTGCCCATTACCGCCTATCTACCCACCAAGAGCCCAATGTTCCAAACACAGAAACAAAGACGTGCTGATAAAACTTAAGACAAAAACGCCAGAGAAAAATTACCGATGCCCATCTCTAACGACCCATTAAGGAAAGGGGGAGAGTAAATGAAAGAAAACCAGGGGGAAGCCAGTCAAGTCACACTCATTGTTCTATAAAGATTAGGCAAAATTCAAGAGACTCATCTGACGCCTAAGCGGACTGCTCTTCCCTGTCTCGTCGCTATCGGAATCATACACGCCACTATCGGTGTCGATATCCCACTCTTCTACAAGGTTGGGTCCATCGCTTGACGTGCTATCGCCTTCCCAGGCCTTCTGTTGTGCGGCGCGAGTGTTCCAACGGAGAGTACGCGAGACCGAGTCGATCCATTCATTTGGAGCACTGAGGACTGTTGGGAAGGGATATTGGGAGGCAGCGATGGTGACGTGGTCACCTTGCTTTAGTTCGATGCGCCCTTTACCATCGAATGCACACCAGGCGGTAGCGCGGGAGGATTTGGGGACGGATATGCGGAGGAGCATGGAGTCATTGAGAAGCATGGGACGGAATGACAAGGTGTGTGGACAGATAGGGGTCAATAGAATGGCAGGAATGTCTGGGTGGACGAGAGAACCGCCTGCAGAGAGGGAGTATGCCGTCGAGCCTGGATATGTTAGCCTTGGTTGGCAAGTAATAGAGAGTCAAACATACCAGTAGGAGTAGAAAAGATACAACCGTCAGCCTGAACAACGGTCAAAAGATCGTCATCTCCATATAGTTCCAAGTTGGAAACATACGGGGATGGGCCACGGTCAATGACGAGTTCATTAAGAACTTCGAATTGGTCACCCTCCGACATTTGGCCGTTTCCCTCATCTCTATAGACAGTGCAAGTAAACCGCATCCTCATGTTAACCCTCATCCCCTCCGTCAAGACCTTATTCAGATGTTCTTTGTAAGACTCAAACTGAAAGTTTGTCAAAAATCCCAAAGAGCCCAACGAGAAGCTAAGGATCGGCGGAACAACACGCTGGAATAGCCAAGAGGTGAACAAGACAGTCCCATCTCCGCCGAGAGTTAAGACAAGATCAAAAGTCTCCGGATTGCTCCAGCAGAGATCAGGAGTCCAGTATCTCAACATGTCTTTAAATTTAGGCTCCTCCCTGAGCAAACCCGCAGCATCGAATCGCTTTGACTCCTTCAATTTCTTGTCAACGTACACGTTGACACCGAGTTTACTTCCATAGCGGGGCGTCTTCATGATCCAGTGGGCCAATTCCCGGGTGAGATTGACAAGTTGGTTATCCCTAGCCTTTGTCACAATCATAATATTTTTGACGTTCATCTTGCAGTTGCGTCGTTGCAATTGACGAGCGACCTCACGAACACCCAGTGCGGTTTGAACGAGCCGAGAATGCGAGGTGTACTCATCGCCGGTGATTTCCTCGAGAACACGTTCGACGTTGACAGCATTGTCAAAGCGCTGATGGTAGAAACAGGGCGACTGGAGTGCCGGTAGGAGCTTTGCGGTGTCGGGGGCACTGCTGATGGATTCCATTGCATCGTGATACTCGGTAAAATTTCCCTCCTCGTTGAGTAGCGGCGAGTAGCTGGCGGATTTTGGAAATGGAGAAGTCATTACGTTGTCGAGGCTGGCTGTAAACTTGGCTGGATCTAACGACGGGCGTCCAGAAGCTAACGCTTTGAGTAGAGTCTGGCGAGGGACGCTCTCGACCGAAAGGATGGAGTTCCTATGAGTGCTAAACGAGGTAGGAGACTTGAGAAAGAACGAGGGCTTCGAGGGTGATTGCGGTTGCTGGTGTTGTTTGGGGGAACCTGGGGCAGGAAGGTCATCGGAAAGGTGGAGGAGGGTGGGGGTTTTAAAGATTGGATTGGGTGTAGGATTATTAGTTGCGAGGGTTGTGGAGGGTGGAGAGAAGGTTTGTGGAGCAGAAGGTGCAAGAGTGGATGTATTTGTTGCACGAGTGCCGGTAGGGGGGTTTCCCTCCACCATTACTTCCTCCACACTCTTCTCCAGATTTGCAGGCTGATTGTGCAAATATGGTATTGTTGCGGCCGGAGTAGTCGAAAACAGGCTTGATGACATCGTTTGTGAAATATGACAATGTTTTTTTTTGTGCGGACAGAACACCTTTCAGCCTTCTCTTTTGTTTTGGTATTCTCCTTCTTGGTTTTTTTTCTTTCCTTATTTTTTCCCTTTTCAATTTTTCAATCCTTCCTCCGTCCTTCTATTTTCTCACAAGCCTTTCTTGTTCCAGCAAGTTAATGCTTAAAATGGATCTGTGTACGCGGCAAAGCTGCCCAGACAATCTGGTAGGAGCGGCGGGTCCTTGTTGCAATGTAATGTAAACGCAGATGGATGCAGGGACTGGCAGGATTGGAATATTAGAATATCTCGATCCAGGGTCAACCGCTGTTCGCTCGACCAATAAGTTAAGAACCTGACCGATGACTATTGAGAATTTGACGGTACGACAAATCTCCCTAGTATGCAGAACTGCAATGGATTGTTGTGCCGGAGAGATATTGAAAGTAGAGGAAAAAAACACCGGGATCAGGAAGCCTCTCGGACTTAGGCTTTATCGGGTCGTAAGATTGCTATTAAGTTAAATAGATAAACAAAACCTTCTCCGCGGCCCGCTCCCAGAGTTCCAGAACTACAGAGATCTGCCGGATCAACCTCAATTGCACAGGTATAACTCTTTGACTTCCTTCAAAATGGAGGAACTCAAAAGTGATTATCTCCCAGCTTGTTGACAGGTCGGGGTCGGAGGTACTGTACCGCGGGGTCGGCGGAAATAGAAAGAGTATAAAAAACAAAAAAGAATTGGTCCAGAAAGGAATGTATAGCTAACTGATCCTCTAGATCTCCAGTGAGCTCTTCTGCATCAACTAAGTTTTACGATTTTTGGGGAGGGGAATCATCGTCTTCATATGCGCTCCTCGAGCCATGCAGAGAGCCCGGGCGACACCAAGCAGCAGTATTAACGGGCGCCGTTAGGCTCTAAATTTACTACCCGGTTTTCCAAGTGCATGAAAGGGGGAAGGTTGCGGGGAAAGAAAAGAAAAGAATGGTGGGTGAGCACTTACAACAACAAAATCCAAACTATGACAACAAAAGTTATCCGGGAGATGGACTAACAGTATTCTCGATTTAGATTGATCGTGGGGTACCAGTATGGCGCAGATTGATTCCTGAGTGGTGCCTATGCCTCAAAAAGAATGGGAGACAGACAAGAGAAGTTGGCTGCAAGGCAGGGATCGAAAAATAGAAAGGGATTACTATGGTGTTTGTTATGGATAACCGAACGCTTCCAGAGCGGTATTGAAGAGAGAGGGGGAGAGACAGAAAGAATGAAGTGGATAAACCAACAACTCCACCAACCAATGCAGGTGCAAAGACGTGAGAGGAACAACGGCTCAGTGGAGAGGTGAAAAAAAGTGATACCGGCTCAGAGACAAGGGAGCCACATAAGCAGGACAATAGATATAAAAAAATCAAAAGAAAAGAAAGAAAGGAAAAAAAGGAAACCAACCAAGGGAAAACTATTGGTGAACGAGTTCGTGTGAATGAGCTTCAAGCTGGAGAGGAGATGAAAGTGAAAAAAGAAGGCGGGGGTAACCACCATTTTTGAAGTCATCATGAATTTCTGAATATAGCTACACTTGTCCTTGTATCCACCACTCCTTACTCGTACAGATTCACGCTTTGATCTTTTGTAATAGAATACTTTACAGGCTCCCGTATCACCATCTTCTTTTCTCACAATCCTCCTCCTTCAGCCCCCCCCCCCCCCTTACCCCGGCCCTGTTATTTCATGCATAAACATCTCGATTGCTCGTGTAAAGCTGCACTCCGCAATCTCTACTTGTATAGGGTAGGGGAGTGCTCACTATCAAAACAACAAAGCATCAGAGGGCATGATTCAGGATCTCAGTTTACGGATCATATCAGTACTATACACAGTGGATCTTGGAAACGCGGCTTGCCGGACCTCTGCGTCTTCTTGGAGGAGGATGCTCGCGAAGGAAGATGCTCGCAAAACACGAAAGGGTCAACAGCTCGTTCCGTCTTGCGTGAAAGGAGGTTGTTGTTGTTGTAGTTGATACCAATTTGGTTTCAATATCTGACAAGGAAAAGGGTTTACCTAACCCGGCTGCCGGAGGGAGTCTACTGGACAGTAGCAACTCCAATCTTTAAGGCAGTACCGGTACTCGCTCGTATACCTGAGTAGTATTACACAGCACGGCACTGCAGCCCAAATCGATGCCTCTTATCCTTTCTACTGCTCTCCGCCCTGGCATCAACGGATATGGTGTTCAACCAGGCATAATAAAGACCATAAGTGAGGATGAGTGTCACCAGTCCACGAGAGAGCCTACGAGCAGGAGCGCACCCAAAAAACAGGGATCGGAGAGACGTGTGGGTAAAAAGTCTGTGCATATCTGGGCGCCAGTATTTTGATACCCGCCCTGTTTTCGGGTACGTCTTTCCAGGGACAAGTAAGTACTGTACTCGAGTGCTCTGCATGCATAACATATAGTTGTGAACTGCATGGCAGGACGGGCTGTTTTCTTTTCTTTTTCTTCCCCTCACAGAGCTGGGAGTGATATTTTTCCTGAAAAAAAAACCCCCAAAAAAAATCAGATCCTTCCCCATATAGTGCCAACATAGACAACAAATGCCTTTTTAGCAAACCCCATCTTACCACATCCCTAATACAGTAAACCTTCTCCAAACCCAGCATCATTGCCCAGCTTCTTCCAACACATTGGAGGTGGCATTATTCCTTGCGGCTCTAACCGCCCACGTGCCAAAATTCCAAAGATGACACAAACATTTCCCTTGTACCGTACTCGGGTACAACGCCCGACGTCTCAAGTCCCTCCCGCACCCCCCCTTTATTAGTTCTCTGTAACTCTTTGCCTTCTGAACCCGGTCAGCTCCGCTACGCTATGCTTGCCTCCAGAGAGAAGGCTTCTGAGAGGCTACTGGTACACTTCCTAAGGAGGGAAGATACTGTCAGCCTCAACCTGACTTTTTTTCCTGGGCTTAGCGGTTTGTGGAAATGTGGTGTAACTATGGGTGTAACTATGCACCACGATGCGATACTCGAGTAAGGTGCCGTACTGTACTGCACTATCAGGGGTAGTAAACAAATGCACAGCACAGGTACCGGCAGAGTAGCGAACTGCAGTGGATACGCCCAGACGTCTAATTCGCTTGTTCGCAATCCCTTAGACAAAAGTCACAAGGGGAAAAGAGAGACACTAGCCAAACCAGGGGGACGTATATTCTTAGGCCTTTCCTCTTTTCATTTTAAACTCCCCGCTCTGTGGAGGACGGGAGAGTACTCGTACTCAAGTAGAATTAGTCGCATGCCCAATAATCAAAGCGATGCTATGGTAGTACAGTCTATTCCAATACAACCAAACAGGGGGAGGGGGAGAAGATAAGGTTTTTCTCTCCCCGGTTGATGTTGGCAGTTTAAATGACAGGACCGGAGCTAAAATCAACACCATCCCCACACCTCGAATCATGTGTCTCCACCATATATCCTTTTATATCGCATCCAAACAGTACCGCATGCCAAGGATTCCCCAAGTGGAGGGGGGGGCTGGATAAGGATGGGTAGTTTTAGCGGTGGAGGAATTTCACATATGAAATAGGCCCAATGATGGAGGAACTCGTGTGTCTTTGGCACCCAATCGGTGGCCTCACAATGAAGCCCAGCTGGATGAGGGGGCACGGTGGAGAAGTGACTTATGGGGGGGGTGTTGGCATGCGCTCCGGTGCATATCATATTATCTCCTTTTTTGCTGTTGCTCTAGTGCTCTTCTTTTCCATGCTGGAGAGTGTGGTATGAGTGATAGTGCATGAAGTATTCCTACTAGCACAGAACTTTACTAACCAGCCATGTTTTAGGCCACACCTTTTCTATTTGTAGTTATGCAACCGAGTGCTAAAGTGAAGTCGAGTGAAAATGATATAATAAGTCCATACTACCAGTATATGCCGTACCAACATGTTCCTATGTTGTGAGGCCCCCGAACCCCCAGGGTAGCAACCCAGCCTGAATGAGTCGATCTTGATAGGCTTGAGATACTATCATGGATTCGAGTAGCACGATAAACGGTAGTTTCCTTACTGACAGTGTGCTGGTATAAATAACCCGATAATCGTGCGGAAGACAGGGAATTGGGTAGGGGGGCTTAACGATCTCTCCACACGATGAGTCAATTTATAGAAACCGTACCTGCATGACTGAGACCACGATACCAACGGAAAGTGATCCAATCATTGACCGCAGCCCTATATGCACTATGCCGGCTATTCGATTGGTGGTGTCGAGATAACCCGGGATGAAAGGCGCGATGCTCGAGTATTAGGGACTTTGTGACCCCGCATAAAGAGTGAGATCCTATCAATCTGGTTGGCTTAGAATTGCACTTGCCTCACATCAAGAGTCTTTTCGCAAAGTCTCTATTGTACTCGACTATCTCTACCGTAGGATGATTAAATTTAATATGAGATCCCTAAAGTAGGGACACGGTAGTTAATGGGTATCCCGGAATCTAAAAAGGTACGGATCTGATTGATGTACCGGCCGCGCCAAGCAGAATACATCGATTCAGAAACTCATTGAATACGTCATATGAATGAATCGATTTATCGTTCCTATTGTGCTGAGCTGGAGTTGCGTGGTCACTTACCACATCTCGGGAGATGATCCCAGTCCTCACTCAAGCTAGCTAGGTCGCGCAAGAGTGGTTTGTTGGTAGAGGGTATGGGATACTATCTCATGGTCGTAGGGTTGAGAGTGAGCCACGAGCAAGACTCACAATCATGTATTTCCTCTTAGATAATATTATGATATCTCGGGCCGTAGCCAAGACATGTCGTTCCTTGCATCCAGCTACATCTATCCTTATATTTATTTTTTCTGAATCTGCGGAAAGGGGAGGAGAGGAGGAAACTGCTTCTAAAATCAATGCACCAATAATGCAAAGGTCAGGCTAGGCTAGTCAAGAGAGCAGGAGGGGCCATTCGCTTCTTGGAAATGCATCCTAATTGCTTCTGCCGCATTGCTTCTCCTCTCACTGGAAACCGTTTGGTGGAGCGAGTGTCTCTACGTTGCATATCCCCAACACCCTAAAAGTTCCACGCTAGCCCCAAGTGCCCAGTCTACTCTAACCTTATAAGGTTTTAATAGCACATCGCGCGGACTTAAGCAATCGATTCATTGCCTTAGCCTGTCCTGTTGTACTATACCTCGAGGCCTAGCGAGAAAGCAAGGTTCAGGACCGACAGCCTGAGATTACCTACTCCTCGCCAGGATGCCCGGTTCATGCATCGTTCGGGAGCCGGGGTTTGTCCCGGGGATCCCGATCTTGGGTAGATAACCGTTTTGCTAGCGGCCGAACAGATTTGGTGAATAGTGATTTCTGAAGTTGTTTGAGGGTGGATGTATGTTTGTTGGGGGTTGGCTTGAAGTTCCGGAATATTGAGGGTTTGATATCTAGGTCGTGTGTTGATGCCTTAGAAGGGTAGAAAAACTTGCTGTGAAAGCATGTATTGTTTGCCCCGGGTTCTAGAGTTGGTTCGGTTGGTGCATTGTAGTAAAGTGGGTTGACCAGTTATCCCAGAACAAGCCCTGCTTGCGTAACCGGGGTCCAGAGAGGTGTGGGAAGCATCAGTCATTGAGCGGTGGTTGCATAGTTCTGCGATAGGTTCATCTCAAATCCACGATGTGAAGATCTCTCGGGCGCTGTGTGATGCCGTGGAATGAACCAAACCCAAAGGCTTTGTTTTATGAGCAAGACTCACTACTCAAGCACCTTGACCTCCCGAACAGGGACAAACAACTAATCAATCTATCCGCAAGTTGGTATAAAATACGTGCCCCCAATATATTATTCGCCCTTCCTTCATTCTAACTCAAGTATCCAATATCATAGGTAAAGTACACTTGTAGTACTCGGGGTAGGGGTGAAGTATTGGGACAAGCATGGGTAGTAGAGGCCTGAGCATATACCTTGAACGGAGTAATCAAAGAACCAAAAAGGTAAGAAAACAACTAACTAGAGTAATTCTGCTATCCCCCTGCTTGTCCCAATATTTTCCCCCTCACCCGAGTACCTAAAAGTCCTGAATAGACGCACATCGCGCAGGTACGGTCTGTTCCAGCATCACGAGATTCCGGCACTAAGACAACCCGCACAAAAACTAGGTGGCACCAAAAACTTGACCACTCCCAAAGGCTTGGTGTTGTTCCACTGGAACGCATTGGATTCGTACTTGTAACTATGCAGCCCCCTCATGCACATCAATGAGCTCCACGAGACAGGAAAATGACACAGAAAGCCCCCGGAACCCGCTCGGCCTCGCACCCCAGTCGTATCACCAATCTGTCAAGAATGCCGGTATGTTGCCTATCTGTCGGCAGGAACTCCCCGGGAACAAGGGTTAAAGAAATGTTGGTAAAATGGATCTGTGTGTATCTAAGCGCTAATGCGAAATGTACCCCCCTCTTATTCTCGGCTACTTCTTGCATAAGATGAGTACCCGAAAGGCCCCGGTATGCGCCAGGCACGTCAAAAAGCTTATTCTCCAATTATGAACTTGTTCCTAGCAAGCCGCTCCTGACTTCCTTTCTCGGTTGGCGCCTAACGGTGAAACGAAATAGCGGCGGAAGGTGTTTGAGGGCTTGATGTTCGAGTACGGTAGGTGAGTGCCGAGATACAGTAGTAATCACATTGTCTGTGATTTTTGGGTTCAAAGCGCTGCCCCATTTCTCTGCTTGCAAGTTATCTTGTTCTCTTTGAGGTGGTTTGTTTTCCTTGGATTACTCTTTCGATATTTGGCTTCGTATTTCTGAGTCAGCATTCTTGTGCGGATAATTAAGGTGAGTGACGACTTGTACAGTACTCGTCCTAGATATAGGGGAGCTAAACGACACGTTGAGGAAAGACGATATATCCTTGAGATGTCCTTATTCCCCCCCCCCAATCCTTCGGACACTTGTCTGGTGAAGGAGGAGAATCCAAGAAGGAGCCCGAAAATTATACCAGCACCCTAACAGTTCCGGTGTATATCTTAAAGGATGGAGCATACGAACCGGTAAGAGCTTGTTTGGTTACAACGGTTCCTTTCCGTTCTCCCATACAAATGGCCCTTTTCCTTCCGTTTCAAAATGGAGAGAAGGTCGTTTTCACAGCAGAAACGGTCGTCCAACGGAACGGAACCGTTGTAGCCAAACAGGCTCTAAGTAATTACCACTAATGTCTGAACAATCCTGGACTCCTCCATCCATGGAACCCAGCAGCCATGTAGGGCTCATCTGGAAGCTCAACTTGATACCCCGTTAACAGTCATTTCCAACAGGATTGAGTTGTGAAAGAGAGCAAACCTTCTCTCATAAGTCGGTAGGATCAGCGAGGTGATCCGAGGGCAAGTTTATGTCAGATGCCCAACCGCGGACAAGCCCCCAGAGGCAGAGGTCAGGCGCTTATGCCACAACCTATGGCATTCAAAGATGCAATTTTCTGGATCCTAGGTCTAGTGCTGGAAAAGCTAGTCTTTGGTAAACTGGATATGAAGGTTTAGCTAAAGGGGTGATTACACATACCTACTGGGCCGGCTTGACTCAGGGGCCCCGATTGCTTAGTGGACGAGTGAACCACCAGTGGTTGCATCTCGTTGTACGAGCCTGGCGACAAAAGAAATTGACCCCCCACCGGGTTTTCCATACAAAATGCACAAGTTCAGCCACCCACAACCAGGGTAGACAACAAATTTTATTCTTTAAAAAACATTTAAATGAAAGGGAATCATAGAGAGTTTAACATATAAAATTTATAATTTTTTTCGCACTGCTAAGTGCTAGCAGCAGGCAAGAGGAGTTACTATACCTAGTTTGGTTGGCATGTAGAAATCCCATACAAATTGACTGTCTTGGCAGTGTTTTTGAGCTCTTATCTGAGAACCCTGGCACTCAGAATTCCTAGCATGTTTTCTGTAACCTGGTGTTCAAGTATGCGAATCTCCATGTTGTTTGTGTACGGTTAATTTTGTTAACGGAGAATATCCCATCTATCTGGTATAGCGGGGGTATGTGCTGGGGCTCGAGCAGGTTACCGACTGCCGGAGGGGGAGAGGGGGGCGAAGGATATATCGATAGGCCCAGATTCTCCGTACACCCTGCAGCATCCGGACAGACGATACTAGCCTTTGGCTGGTGTTGGTACCTTGTGTTTTGTTTTCCAAGCACTGGTACTAGTAGAGACACCCCCCCCAGACCCCGGGACGGCTTTCAACAGGCCCACTTCTAGAGAATCGTTCATGCAACCAAACAGGTCGAGGGACTGAAACCAGTCATTGCGTTGACGCATATTGGTTATGAGACGGATGTCAACCCACCTTGCAAAAGAGTATATTTCGATCATAGCCGGTCACTCGCATACGCTTTTTGGAAACTGTCGGAACTACTACCTTAGTGTGATGATCTGGGACGGATGTGTTCGGCCAGTGGTCAAGCGAGTTGAAGCATGCGGATCTAGGAAATTGTAGTGGTCATCTTGATGTATATTCATACTGCGCACTACTATAAGTATAAGTTAGTAGTCTCAAGCGCGTTTGTAGTACTCGTCTCTTCCTCCTTCATTCATTTTGATCTGTCCCATTACCTTTCACTTTGACTCCGGCTGCTGCTGTGTGACCTCCAACAGAAACATGAAGGAGGGTGAGGGGAGTCTTCAGACTATTTAGGCGGAAATGGAGAGGAGGAGCCCCTGGGACGCATACCCAACTACACCAGTGCGGCCATCCACCTAACGAACACCACATATCAACACACACATTCACAAGACCAGATTAAAGTATAGCTATGGCCCCATTTCGGTATCAGCAATACAAAAGAGGAGCTGGATAACCCCCCTGCCCAGAGCAAGGATGCTTGTTTGGCAATCTTTCCCTGGGCATTGTAATTGAATACAGTACAATGGCACCCTGCTGTTGACTATTATTAATTAACGCTTAAGTTACAATTTTCCTTATTTCAAGGCTAGGACAACTTCCCCATTGGCTTAAGTGTTTAATAATAAATATTATTATTATAGTAAAATCGTTGTTTTTGACCTCAGGGAGGGCGAAAATCAAAGACATTGGGATAAGTATTAGTTCTTGTAGAGATATGGTGTGAAAATACCTAGCTGGCGCAGTGGTTATTATGTTGGAAAGCAAATAACCTCCTGTGCACTTTAGCAGGAGCCCAGGAGTTCAATTCCCCTCAAAAGGAGTTATTCTCACCTATCACGTAGGGTCGCGACCTACAGGAACTGGGAGCAGCAGGTGGTAGCATCCGACTCTAGACCTTCACCCCTAAGGACCCTAGGGGTAAGGTCCGCGCTCGGCGGACATTTTTTTTCTTTCGTTTAAGTAAAGAAAGGAGTTGCTCTGCCTCCATTGGTTTGGGGGAAAGGAGCAACTACAGATTCTAAATTCTATAGAGATTCCGTGGTATTCGGTTGGTCAGGAATCTACAAGTTCAGATCAACAAATGGGACCAGTCCTACTTTGCCTTCTCCCGCAAAGTCTTTGGCATCAGGAGTACAAAAGACACGGTAGATAACACCCTCCTTCCCAAAACAAGAATGCTCGTTATTCTGTACTATCTAGGGGAATCCCTGGATTTTTCTAATGTTATTGTGTTGAGTAGGCACCTTTTAAAATTGGCCATCCTGTATGGAAAACCCGGTGGGGGTCAGTTTCTTTTGTCACCAAGATCGTACGAAGCCAGACGGCTCGCCCTCAGATGTTGGTAAAGCCGTTTAAGGGTGTGCAGCTTTATGGCGGCCTTGAGCGAGAGCTCCCTGTGGCTGAGACGAAGCTGCATAGAACAAGACCTTTTTGTCGCTGAGGGATATAAGATTCAGAGAGAAGCGCCAGAGTGAAATAGGAGCTTTATTATACAGTAACCTTGGAGAGTCACCAACCACCAACCAGGAAGGTTATAGCGTAACTTAGCAACTTTCCGGTGGTTGGACATGGGGTGACGGGACAAAATTTAATGCGGGATATTAAAGAATATAGTCATAGGCGTACGGAGACCCATAGAGGTGGCCTACCTATGCATCCGATACAAATACTAGCAACTATGTAAGAACATTGGGTAACATAGGAGGGGGTCAACGAACAGGAGGGCTCTGCGAACACTGCACTAATGGTGACTTAGAGCCTTTTTGGCACACAGTGATTTGAGATAGCCGCGATCTGAAATCATAGTTTGAAATCACGATTTGCAAACAGCCCTCCGCCGGATGTGACCACAATTTTCGATTTTCCATGTCACAATTTGGGGCTAACTCTATGAGGAGAGCTCAAGCCTCACTAGTATTTACTATGACAACAAAATACAAAATAATAATAATCTTAGCCCTAAATATTCACACACGTTATGAAAATTTCCCAAACCGTGATTAGAAACCACCACCCAGCCAAACACCATGAATATTTCAAATCATGATTTGCATTTAAATCATGATTTGAGATAGCGAACAGCTCAAATCACGGTGTGCCTAACAGGGCCTTAGTGATCGTTAATTCAAGCGGCCATTTTGCTCGGCCAGTTCGCTCAGCCCTCCTGTTTTTTAACCCTCCTCGTAGTCTAGATATCCTTAATTTTTAAACAAGAACGATTCCCATCACAAACACTGGAAGCGTCAAGTAAGCAGACGCTTACACCGGCGACAGTGTGAAAATCCTCCCATGGGACGGGAGGTGTAACCCTAAAGTCCAGTGTCGCAATACCACCGAGGATTTAACATACATTCGGGCTTGTGTTATAGCTCCCTAATTATAGGCTAATCCACAAATTGCGGTCACAGGTCAGGCCCTAAGAAGTAGCAGGCTTTCTGAGGACCTTGAGAGCATGCCCTCTAGGATTCTGAATTCCCGGGAGTGGACGCTTGCCATACGAGAGATAAGAATCAGATACGACTACTATAGGCAGAAATGGCCATCAGCAGCACAAGGTTTCCTTTTACGTGATTGGTGGCATTTGGTTGACGAAACGCTTGAGGACCCGGGTCCTCCACCGCCAAAGGTAAGGGAGGTACGGAGGTGAGGGTCCAGACTCTGTAAACGAGTGATCGATCATGACGGCTCTAGATTATAGTTGCAGGGTGTATTGCAGGGTGTATTGCAGGGTGTATTGCTACTGCTTAGGATAAATGTTAAAGTGGTGAGTGAACAGGGCAGGAGTACACGAGGAGGAAACGAGAGAAGTGGATAAAGTGATGAGAGGCATTGAAATAATGAGCTCACTGTGTTAGATCCATAGCTTATCCCCCCCGACGACGGTAATAACAGTAAGTGTGAATGGTGAGCTTTAGGCTCACCGATGAAGGAAAAACCAATATCATATAAGAGCCCTTCTCACCTGGCTGATCCTCCTACCGGGGATTGTATTATGGGGATTCGAATCGACGAAGCATCGAGTCTAAATCAATATGCATTCGCGCTCAAAGTTGATGTAGGAGTATGACCAGGTCGCACCAAGAATAGATAGGGAGTTAATGACTAGCGGTTTGTGTTGAGTATTGAAGACAGCAAGTTGATATGATGCAGCGGTAAACAAAGACCGAGGTGCGAGATCCTCACCCAGGGTTTTTTTTGTTTTTCTTTCGGTAATCTATCGGCGAGAGGGTAAGGGCCTGCCTGCACTTGTGTATGACTTGAAAGGACAGGGTCTCCAAGAAGGGCAATGTGGGGGGTTGTTTGAAATATCATAGGTGGGAAGGCGAGCGGGAGATTAAGTTCGGAAAGAATGGGATGGTTGATGTTCCGTGTCACTTCCGAGCTCCTTGGCTTGCTCTATTGGTTACAGGTATGGCTTTGGCACCGCCTGTTCTGTTGCCGAGAGAGGGAGCTCTAATCCATGAACCTGAAAGCCTTCTAATACATAAATCCAGTATGACCCAAACCTGACCAAATGTATTGGAACCCAGGCCTACTCAAGAAGCGCCTTGAACATGGAGGGGGGAGAAGTAAAAGCTGTGAGATATAAGAATCATTTCAAGCCAGTCAGGTCAAAGAAGGGCCGGGGCTCCGCGCCCCCCACAACCATGATACCCACCACCGGAGTGGTGGTCGTTTTAGGGAGGGTGGGGGATGTGGTGGGAATTCAATAGACTAGTTTAGTGGATACCCCTCGGATATAAGCACGGATTCCGATCGGGAATGCTACCACGCATAACATTAATAAAGGTTTTGCTCGCTCATTTCGGCAACCCGGCCAGATACCACAAGCTAAAACATTCTTTATCGTGGTAGTGGTAAGGGCCCTAACCATGGACTTCTCGCCCAACTGTAGGTATACTGTCTGTAAATAACTTAACATCTAACATATATCTGTATTCGCGGGGGAAATGAGAAAGGGGGGTAAAATAAGAAGGTATAGAAGAAAGACGGAATACATGGAAAGCGACATCTATTGTAAACCAAAAACCCGGACAGTATTAGATATTATAAAAAGGTGAGCCTAAGCTTCACGCCGCAACCACAGCCCTGGAGTGCAATGGCCCACTTTAATTTATATTATGCCGGGTTTGAGTGTGGGGGAAAGGATCATGGGTCGTTATTCCAGCGCCATCAGGTAGTGAAGGGCTCCCCATAGGAAACATGTGGATAGATTCTGAAGAGACTTAGCGCGAAAAATCACCCCTAAGAGATGGCAGTGGCACAGCAATCCGGTCAAAAAAGGGCAGAAAGAGGGGCGAAATCAAGGAGATGATAGCGGGTGCCTGAGAGCTGAACAAGCGCGGAGGGGGTGATGAGACCACCAGAAGGGAGGTATCGTTGGTACCCCCCGGAAGACGGGGAGGGTTAGGACGCGAGGCTAAGAAAGCAGTATTATATTATACCTTTGAGAGCAGTCGGCCATGAGGACAGGGCTTGGAAATCTGCTATCAGCTTTGTGCCACACTGGCCGCTCCCTTTAGCAGGATACAAGAGTGCGGTGGGCCCATATATCTAGCCGATTGGGGTTGATGTCTTTGTGCCCCGGTGCAGCTTCGGCACTGCCTCGCGCCCGTTCTAGGTAGCCGGCGTGGTTGGTGTTCGGTCGGACCTGTCTGGCCTATTAGGGTTGACGTCTTTCGTTCCGAGTAACAGCCTCACTACTGCCTCGTGCCCATTCCGAGTAGCCCACGAGATAGGTGTTTGGCCGTTGCAGTCTGACCTACCGGGGTTGACGTCCGCTCGCTCAAGTAACAGCTTTACTACCGCCTCGTGCCCATTCCGGGCAGCCCACGAGATTGGTGTTCGGTCCCACTTGTCTAGCTTATCGGGGTTGACGTCTTCTCGCTCAAGTAATAGTCCCAGAGTTGCCTCATGTCCCTTCTCGCTAGCCCATGAGATAGGTGTTTGGCCGTTGTGATCTGGTCTATCGGGGTTGACGTCCGTTCGCTCAAGTAACAGCTTTACTGCCGCCTCGTGCCCATTCCGGGCAGCCCACGAGATTGGTGTTCGGTCCCACTTGTCTAGCTTATCGGGGTTGACGTCTTCTCGCTCAAGTAATAGTCTCAGAGTTGCCTCATGTCCATTCTCGCTAGCCCATGAGATAGGTGTTTGGCCGTTGTGGTCTGGCCTATCAGGGTTGACGTCTTTCCGCTCAAGTAATAGCTTTACTACCGCCTCGTGCCCATTACGGGCAGCCCGCAAGATTGGTGTTCGGTCCCACTTGTCTGGCTTATCGGGGTTGACGTCTTCTTGCTCAAGTAATAGCTTCAGTGTTGCCTCATGTCCATTCTCGCCAGCCCATGAGATAGGTGTTTGGCCGGCGTGGTCTGGCCTGTCGGGGTCGACGTCCGTTCGCTCAAGTAACAGCTTTACTACCGCCTCGTGCCCATTCCGGGCAGCCCACGAGATTGGTGTTCGGTCCCACTCGTCTAGCTTATCGGGGTTGACGTCTTTCCGCCCAAGTAATAGCTTTAATGCTGCCTCGTGCCCATTCCGGGCAGCCCGCAAGATTGGTGTTCGGTCCCACTTGTCTAGCTTATCGGGGTTAACGTCTTCTCGCTCAAGTAATAGCTTCAGTGTTGCCTCATGTCCATTCTCGCCAGCCCACGAGATAGGTGTTTGGCCGTTGCAGTCTGGCCTATCGGGGTCGATGTCTCCCAGTCCCAGTAAGAATTTTACTGCTGCCTCATGTCCATTCTTAACAGCCCATAAGAGCGGGGTAGCTCCAGTTTCATCTATGCCGTTTATATCTATACCATCCATTGCTGTCAATGCCCTTGCAACCTCAACAAGTCCAAACATGGATGCACAGTGCAGTCCCGTGAACTTGTAAGGGGCCACGATGGAACAAGTGCTATATCGAGCGAGAGCGTGTTCCAAGAGTAGCTTGGTTGATATATGGCATTCGCAGCGACGAAAGAGCCCTAGCGCAAGTGTTTTCCCGCGATCCGTAAGTTCCTTCTTCATGTGGGCTCCCCAGTACGCAGAGGAATATTCCAGGAAGGGTGAGTGTTGAGCGCTCTGAATGCCGGATTCAGAAGGGGCCATCACCTGACGCGAATTCAAATATGTCAAGCAGGTCTCCGCAATTGTCGAGTGAGGGCTCTGGAAAAGGTTGCGATGACTTGTCAAATACTCCCGGAGCGTGTAGTGGATGGGCCGAACTGTTGATCCTTTCATATCCATCACAACAAATCCCTGACAACAGCTTAACACTGTCCGTATTGAGGGAGTATTGCTGTCATTGCAATCCGTCGATCCTATTTCCACCACCAAGGCCTGACATAGCTCCTCCACTCTGAGCAGTCGTTCTGAATGACATATCCACATCAGAGCAGTCATCCCAAGTCTTGATTTCTGACCACCCTGTGCCTTGATCCGATCTAAGGTCCCGCGGTAGGCATCCTCCAGGTCCAATCCATCCGTCATTACCCGAAGCCTTTCTCGCCGCCGATGAATGGTAGTCTCCTGCAGAATCGCATCAATATTTAGAGAGACTAACAGGAATCTACACATATATCTGTCAGCAGATAGCTTGGGCAGAATTCCCTATTGAGCCGATCGTACTCACATATCTGAGAAAGTTTCAGGAATTTTCTTTACAATTTCTGCCTCCAATCTCTCATCCATCTCGTCTAAGGTTGTATCTTCCGCTAGTTTTGTGTGGATGAATCGGGCAATGTCACTCATTGGGGGACATATGGATACCAGCGCTACCCCCTTGGGGAGATGCTTCCCCACTTCACCCCCGACATGTGGTCTCCCAGTTAAGAACACTCGCGCGGTCGGGGATTTTCTGATGATGTCCTTGAGTGAGAGGAGGATCTTGGCTCGGTCTGGCGCAGCGCATTCGTCCAGGCCGTCGAGACAGAAAAATGTGCGCTGCGTAGATGACAGATTCTCCAACATCTTCACGATCTCAGAAAGTTGCGGTTCCCGACCACCAATGAATTTTTTATGCCTTCGAAATGCAACTGTTATTTCTTCGGGAATTCGCTCAAAACCACTAACGATCTGTTTCAGAAGAGTGCCCAGCACACTGGACGCAGACTGCTCCTCCTGGGCCGCGGAATTGAAATATAAACAGGCCACGGCAATATCCTCACCGGGCTCTCTGAACCCATCGCACAAGGTATCGATTACAAGTGAACTAAAATTGTAACTTGTTAGAGGGAATATCCAACTTTGCGCTTTCTCTCTCTGGTGCCACGCCTCTTACCTAATGTAAGTCTTGCCGACCCCTAGATTGCCGGAGCAGAATATGGTTGCCTTTTGCGATTCACCTTGGCCATCGCCATTCCGCCAGTCTCGAAATTCCTCTGTGCGCAGGAGCCAGTCGCCCACACCGTTAACCCGGTTTTTTCTAATGTCACGATGCCGCATGTGGGGCTCGAGAGGCGACAACCAAGCCAGGATTTCAGACCGATCATCGGTAACCGTAGTGCCATGATTACTCTGCATGTTGGGGCTGTTGGTGCTGTGGGCAAGAGGTAATATTACGATCTTTGGAGCCGGTATGATAGTATTAAGGAAATCGCTCCTATAATCCTGCTAGCTGGCTGTATTGATAGAAATATTATATTTTGGGGGGTTGGCGTTACAGACGGACTCGGTAACGAAGCTAGGATCCGGAGACGTTTTTCTGTCCCCCGCTCTTCGGAATATAGTAGAGGACAGGTTGATGAGGTTTGGTAGTGTTTGGTGATAAGATTCCAGAGGGTGAGAAAAGCGGGGTCCATCAGCATTGCCCAACCTTGCAAGCGAATTCCTACGGAGGTAGAGGGCCTGAGTTTTGTAGGTTCCACAGGGGTGAGGGCAGCAGTCTCGCTTGTGGAACCTACAGAGCTTACGGCCCTGTACCTCCGTAGTTCGACTATGCTCGAGTGGGCCCACAAAAATCGGAAAGATTAACATCCTTGTCACGCGAGGTTGGTGAGCAGAAAACAGCAAAAGTTGGAAAAAGCAGTTCAAGAACCTGTAGTATGCTAGAATGGAAAGAGCATATATTGGGGGCAGAATCCTGTGAAAGAAATTTAATATCAGAAATCTATCCTAGCAATACCAATAACAGAACCTTTCAATCCTAGAACAGACCTTATCCTACTCCTTTTTTCTTACTTGCAATCCACACTTTTACCCTTTGGTTCACTGTATATTAGTCTTCTGTATCCTACTTAGTATGATATGATAATAGAGCTGATAATACTAATAGCTCAATGGAATTTGTGATATCCCACTGAAAGATGCCAAGAAAATCAGAACTGAACGAGGCTTATACCGTAAGAACTCGAATAATTGGACCTCACGTTAGGACGTCGGAGTTGCCTTTGCTGGTAAGGTCTGGCACTTTTTTCTCTCTACTTTGTCTTAAGCACGGGCTGAAAGGGCCAGTTATCGCTATGCGCCCGCCGCCCTACCCAAGAGCGGGAATTTCGGACGCCTTAGCATCGAGTCCAATAATTCGAGTTCTTACAGTAGTATGGAATAGGGGGCTGAGTGCTTAGTGCCAGTATCACAGTCTGTTTATCTGATGTCGCGGTTTTTGGCTGGGGCGGTATAGCCAGGGTAGAGCAGATAACCCGAATGTCACCCCCCAGAGAGTTACTTGTCCATCAGAGATCACGGCGAATATAGGGCGTGGTAGATGCTGAATGTAAGTTGGGCCGTATGGATTTACTGGTGAATTACAGTAGTGGTTAGTAAAGGGGTGGGTGGGCAGTGATTTTTAGAAAAATTGATTTCTTTTTGGGAACCTGGTGCTAGTGGGTGGGGGAGATCGTGGGTGATATGTGGTGACCACACCCAACCTTATGTCAAATGAGCGTTGTGGGAATCTTTCAAATCTGCCCTTGTGTGAAAGTTAATCTCTCTAAGAGTCGAGCGGGGCGATCATTCAACTTACCAGGATAACTGTAATACGTATCATAAGGAAGATACAACTTTTATAAGTTCTTACACCCCCTTTATTATTTCCATGGTCTCTCCCTGGGTGGTAAGTCACTGTTGTTGTAGGGCTGTCTCTAGATGCTGCGTGAACGTATCATGTCCCGGTCCGGCGGGAACTCAATTGACAAATCCATAGGGTCAATTCCTCCTCCCCCCTGTAGCACCGGCATATTAAAACGTACCAAGCATTCGAGTACATTTGAACAAAAAAATTAGTAACTTGGCATAGCACTGTACTATGTCCACCCTCAAGTATGGTATTCCGGTAGTTAGTAGGCCTGGTGAAATCATCGAGGGCTATCAACATGTGTATGTAGACGCACGGGTTGGTATGCTACTGTACATAAATGAAACACAAAATTTAAGTCTGAAGGAGGAGAAATTGGAGGTGTAAAAGAGTCAGCGCGCCGATTTTTGTCACCCTAGTATGCATCACCTTACCTCCCCCCACCTCTCTCCCCTTCAAACGGAATAAAACAGGATATATATCTATGGTTTATAGAAGAATTAAAAAGGGGCAAAATAAGTAGGTAAGAAAAAGAGAGGAAAGCCCCAAAGAAGCCGTAACAAGCCACCAATAACCCTGATAACCAAAAGCTTCCCTTCGTGAATTCCCATCCAATTCTTCCGATCCTGAATATATACGCTTCGCCTAAAGAACCACCCCACCAACTACAACCCCCAAAACCCCAACCACCCCAACCACAACCCACCCCTCCATCCCTCCCCTCGCCCTCCCCCTCCCTACCGCAGCACTCACCCCAGTAGCCTTAACAACCCCCACACTCCCGGTAAGCGTTCCCAAGCCTATAACGCCAGCGCTGGGCGTATGCAGCTCGCTCCAGCTATTTGTGAATTGCTGGGTGTATATCGAGGCGACCTTTGTGACGAGGCCGTTGGCGAGGGTTGATGGCACCCTAGTAATAGTCAGCGGGGGAGATTGATGAAAGGGAGAGGGGGAGTATACCAGACTTTGGTAGGCTCGACAGGAGCATTCGTAGTAGGCGTCGGGGTTTCTTGTGCCGCGCCGCCGCCGAGACCTTGTGCCAGTGTCGGTGGTAACAAAAATAATGTTAATGGGATTGTTAAAGCGTGGAATTTCATTCTGTGTTTGTGTAGTCGATCTTGCGGGAGAGAGAGGGGGGGAGAGAGGGAGAGAGAAATTGGGGGGGTCTATTTGCAGATTAGGGGGTGAATGAATGAGTGATAGTTCGAATATTTAGTTTACCCTATTAACTTGAATAAGAGAAGTATGTCTTGGGACGTCGAAGTTTCCCCCTTAAGTAACTCGTCGTTTTTGTATCCCCCCCTGTCTCCGTCAAAATAGGAAACTTAGAGGTCCTGAGACATACTTCGCTTATCCAAGTTAGTACGGTCCTGGGCTTGAACGAGACGGAGGACAGGGGCGGAACCCCTGTTACAAGTAGACAAGATTACAGATGAGGACGTGGTTTGGAAGGAGGGAGCCGCATTTTTGGGTCAAGTGGAAGTCGGGTACAGTGCTAGGACACAGTCCGTTTGGTTTGTTGGCGTTGTTACAAACATCGGATGTGGAATGGGCTCTGTGATCTACGGTACCAGCACGCTCGAGTATCCAATGCCGGCAGCCTATTCCCGGTGGTGGGTGAATGATTTTGCAGCGAGAATCTACGAGTATGGTTGTTAAGGGTTTATCACGCGCTGGGCTTGCCATTTCATTCCGCCATGACGGAGAAAACAACTAGACGGGGCGGGGGAGAATTAAGGAATGGCCTGCACGTGCCGGTACCTTGTCATACAGTTACGATACTGGTAAGGTCGAGGCAGACTATCGGATGTTATCGCCCGCAGTAAGCTTAAGTCTATCTTGAGTATGATAACTGGTACCGGTATTTGTCTCTATGAGGTCAGCTTGATGATCTCCCGAGTGAGCGGGGCGAGTCGTCGTCACCCTGGATTTACTTGCGAGTAAGCGCAGGGCAGGGCAGGGCAGTGATAGATAGCACTACTGTGCTCAAGTACTGGTACAGTTGCATTCCAAAGGTTCGGCACCCAGGCTGGTACTATAACATAAAGGGCTGTAATACATCCGCCATAAATTTTTGTCACGGTACCAGTCCAGATACCAGAACTTTTGGGACGGGGCTGTACTAGTACGGTGCGAGCAAGTACCATACCGGTAGGGGGGGCGATGGTGAGTGATGAATGCTCTGTGGCTGTGCTCTCTTGTACAAAACCACCAATTGAGCTGAAGGCACATCGCCACAGAGCGCTCATCACCTTTCGTCATCCCCCGTGCGGGTGAAGATTCGGTCCAGCGAGACGACTTACTCGGGTATGGATGTGGGTGATCGGACAGACAGGGATTAGAAACCTATGGAGCTACATAGAATTTTGATCCCTGTCTGTCCGATCACCCACGTTCATACCCTAGTACGTTGAGTTTATCGTGATTCTCTTCTCTTCTACTCCACGATATGATGTTAAGTCACCCCGCCCAGGGATCTGCCGCAGCAAGCCTCTCTCGAACGGACCCCGTTGCCGTCCTTGGCAAGGTTCCGCCGTTAGAACTGCCCTTGATTGTGCAGAAGCCGCCAAGCCTATTTCCTACCTGCGACCTGCACGTACGAGTACTACAACACCAGGCAAGACTCGGAATAGGGAAGTGAGGGCCCGTTCAGTACTGCCATATTCGTGCTTTCTCTACGAATAATATACGTAAGGTGCTCCGTAGAAATTTACAGATATGGGTTGCATTGGAGATGTTCGTGTGCAGATACCATTTATCGGGCTTGTTCCCCTGCCTTTCCTACGAGAACGGTAGGTTGCAGTATAATGAACTCGGTTCCTGAGGAGGAGGGTTGTGCGGTAGTCTATTACCTATCACCTTATCCTCGAGTTACCGCAGTGCACTACCTCTACATAGTGATACTACTCGGGGGGGGGGCAATGGGGTGTAAGATCATTCGAAGGGCCGCTGGTGATAGGTTACAGGCTACTTACCGTATGCTTGTGTCCTGGGGCTCTGCGTTAACTGTTGACTTACTCGAGCACATTGGCACAGAGTCTTGACGTGAGAATTTTTCTCATGACGGCCATTTATTTTTGGGTGACATTACGCGTCTTTTATTGCTTGTATGTATGATACCGGTATGTATGCCTTTTCGGGGTCGGGGCCAACCAAGTTTTTTCCTGCTAAACTGGGGTTGCCTCTGGGCCAACGGGTGCTTGAGGACCATCACGAGACACACTGTGATCGATAGTATGAGAAATATGAAAAAATGTGAAAACGGTGATATGACACTCTACCTTACATACGGACAAGGCGTGAAGGGCCAAGTTATCCATAGATAGAGTGTAGTTAAGTTAGCGGCGAGCGGATGAAGAAGTGATTTCTCGGCTAATTAATGGATAACGGAGGATTTCAGCATAGCGTGACGTAACCTATTCATTACTATGGACCTGATCCACACCAGCCACATTGGACTGGGATAACCGGGCTTGAGGTTAGGTGGCGGGTGGCTGCAGGTATGACGTCTGGTCTCGAGACGTTTTTTTTATGTGAGCCCACCCTTTTTCTTTTTCCCCTTCCCTTTTCCCTTGAACACTGCAAATAAAGACCCGGGCGCCCCCTCCCCATCACCCCCTTTCATTTCTCCTCATTCGTTTCAACAACACAAGATACCCAGTACAATTTTGCTTGACATTCCATCGAAGCTTCCTTCGAACACCTAAAGTTACAGAATACTATCAGCACAACCGCAACCACAACATCATGCCTTTCACTGCCAGGTCAGTCCCTTTCTAGTTACAGGGGGAGAGGAGGCGAGGGAAACTTCAGGAATTTGGGGAGGTTGAGTTGAAAAGAAGAGAAACGGAATACTGATTATTTGTCTAGTGATATTTGCAAGATCATTCTCGCCATCCTCCTTCCTCCCCTTGGTGTCTTTCTCGAGAGGGGATGCAGCGGTGATCTGTTGGTTAACATCATTTTCACTTGCTTGGGTTACTTGCCCGGAATCATCCACGCTCTGTGAGCTTCTCTCTCTTTTCGTGTCCTTTTTGGAATGTCCCGGTTGCTAATTCCTACCTACCAGATACATTATATTTAAATACTAGAGAAACCCAAAGCTCCCGCGATCCCTATTTCACCAAACGTAAACAACACCGGTTAATTGAGGAGGGATGGTAATTTTTGAATTGATATCGTTTGGGAGGGCGATGATTGCTTGTTGGTCGGTCTTTACTTGAGGGGTGTTTTGGGCCAATAATGGGCTCTTTTTTTCTTTCTTTTCCATTTTCCCTCTTTTCTATTATGGCTGCGAGCATGGGTCTCTTTTCGGTTTGGTTTGCTACGCTTTCCCCCTTTTTTTCTCTTCCCGTTGTATGACTACAATATCATGATAGCGATGACTTGAAATCCGCAAATATTTCTCCCGTTGCAGTTGTGCACTTATGAAACGGTATCGTAATGTAGTTGAATTAATTGAGATGGTGTGGCTTGCTGCGTTGTGGGGGCATGCACGCGGGGTTTAGGTTCCGGGAGGCACAGCAAAGTAGATCTTGTTGGCACTGAAGTTTACACACTCATCCGTTTCCTGCCCCACCAACACCTGCCCTAAGGGAGAGGGAGGGAGAGACAGGTTCATCGACGGCCGATATCTAGAGATGTTTTGATCCTTTCACTTTCTAACCTTTCTTTCTCTTCTCACCTTCCTGCGTCAAGTTCCTTCACTCCGATCTCTCCGCCCGGTAACCTGCAATATCCACGGTTCACAACGCGTGGTCAGCCGCAAATCCTGTCGCCTCCCGCTTATCTTATCGGGATAAGGGCAGGCCAAGTCTCCCACTCATTTCGGCACCAATCATTCTCCTTTCTTTTCCGCCTCTTTCACACATACCGGCAGCCAATCCACCAACCGATCCAGCCAATTCAATTTCCCCACATCTACTCACCTATACCACGCTACACTCCAACAATGTTCCTCTCAACCGATCCATTACCCGCCGAATTGGTCCGCGCCCTGACAATCTTCACCGACCAGTTTCGGAAAACCGCAAATACCTTCCTCAGCATTCCCACCGTCCGGGAACATGTCTTCACGCGCGTCTGCGAGCTCCACAACACCCTGGAAATCCTTTCGACCGTCAACCAGCCTATAGGCACCCTCATGCAAATCCTCGGGCCTCGAGTCACTAGCGGCCACGAATCCGCTAGCGATAGCGCGCGAGAATACCTCGGTTTCATGCTAAACGCAGAGTTCATCCTGTTTGAGGCATACCGGATATACGGGCTACGCATGAACCCGTCGCTCGCGCATTGGGTGGATGTCTGTCGGGAGTATGAATCGGCGGAGAAGCAGAAGAAACAACAGCTGGGTGATGATCGGAGTGTAGAATCGTCGGGCCTTCGTGAGGAGGTACTTAGGATTCGGGTTGCGTTTGTAAAGGGGATTCTAGGCGAGCATGGGGATAGGCTGGCAGGGCTTTCACCGCACGAGTTCGCTAGTCGGGGTTTGGAGTTTGTGGTTGATGTGGAGTCTTTTACAGAGGCTTTGTACGAGCAGGGGATTTATGATAAGCCGATGGAGGGGAGGAAGAATCTCAAGGGAGGCGCTGGGGGTGCCGGAAGGGGCCACGGGAAGGAATTAGGCGTTCATGGGACCGGAGCAAGTGTTGGTGGAAGTGGATGTTCCTCGGCTAGCGGATTTACCTCTGGCGCTCAAACGCCGTCGAACGGGCGCCCCTCACCACTGGTCCAAGACACAGCGGCCGAAGTCTCAACCTTCCTCGTCAGAGCTATGTCGGAAGAGCTCCGCCCGAACGTCGTAAACTCCCTGCTGGCAATTCTGAAATCCACACCGTCCCTCCTCACCGCATACCCGTTGGACTTTCTCTCGTCTCCTACCCTCGCAGGCCTGATATCGAACAACCCAGTCTTGGCTCGAGGGATCCTTCTCCTCCTCCTCTCGCCCAATACTACCACTGCTACTCCTACTACTCCTGCTAATACCACACCCACCCCACCGTCAACCACAACCCCGCCATCACAGTCCTCTACCTCTCACCGCCGCCAGGAAATCCTCACAAGCCTCTCCTTCCTAGCCCCCACCCTCAACGCCTTGGAAACCATAAACATCTTAATCACCCAAACCTCGGCCCTCACAAAAGATGAGACAAACTTGTTGATACACAACTTTCTGTCAAACGGGACGCGCTCGGCGGAGGAAATGCTCAACGGCGAGTACCGCGATGGCGGTAGCGGGAAGAGGGCGCAAGCGCGGCAGGTGCAGCTGTTGTGTCTATTCGTGCAGAGCCTTTTGCGTGCGGGAGTCATTTCCCTACGGGATGTGTACTATGAAGTGCAGATGCTGGGTGTTACGTTCATGTACGTTAAGGAGGCGAGGGATCTGTGGAAGGCTGCTCGTGGGTGAATGAGGGGGTGGGGTTTTTATGATGGTATGACGGGATGGTTTGGGGGGTAAGTAGAGGCTTGCTTGATTTTGCTATTATTTGCTTTTCCTTTGATTTAATCCTTTGCATTGAATGGGTATGGGAGCTTGCATTGTTGGTTGGCTGGAGGTTTGACTGGGATTTTCTTTACTCTGTTGTGGGGGCCTGGTTGGCGTTACGATGCTTTGCTCTACTTCACTTTAATTCGCTTTACCTTGCTTTGTATTTTACCCCCTTCCCCTCCATTCCTGTAATAATATCCCGAGTGTATGCACGTATATAATGTTTCTCATTCGCTTTGTTGCAACTTCCTTCCTCTTACATTTTCATCTTTGTCACGGTCGTTTTGTAAAGTGTGGAGTTTGTTGGGTCGATCTGGTGATGGATGGGATAGCATCATACTCATGTGTCGCAAGTATTACTCTTGTTAATGTATAGAGGGAGGGAGAGTCTGTACTAGTATACCACTGCATGGTAGTAAAGTTTAGCTAGCGAGCTGCGAGTATAGTACCCATCTGCTTCTGCCCTGCCGAGCTATCCACCGAGTGATAATTCGTGAATCGCCATCGTGTATTCACATACCGTAAAAACTCGAATTGAACCGTGTGCTATGAAGTCCAGAATTTCCTTCTCCGGAACGGGGGCAAAAAATACGGCAAAAACACAGCCCCTTCCCCCCTTCCGAGACAGAAAAAATTAAAATTAAAATTTCTTGACCTTACTGAGAGAGGAAAGTCCAACGACATAGCAGACGGTTCAATTATTCAAGTTTCTACGGTATCAAATCTTCTAGCATTACACTACGTCCACCCCCCCCCCCACGGCTCTCTCTTACCTTTCCACCACACACACACACACTTACCACCTTCAACTCTTACAGCTCTCGCAGGTTTTTTTCCTCCCACTGGATAGGTGATGGCGCTACGTGGTATTTCAGGCTTACCGCTGTCTGCTGGGTGGATGAGCACAGTCTAGCGCAGTGCAACTACCAAGTCCCCACTCGAGACCTCAAGCGCTGCAATTTCGCCCCCCCCCTCGCAGGCTTTGCCCCATTGTGATGTCTTTGTTAGACTACTCCTCGTGGTGCTCTGCACACAATATAAAATTTCCTTTTCCTTCTCTCGCTTGCTTACCTGGAGTTGGCTCGCCTTTCCGGGTAGTAGTTGTTGGCCGCCTTCGGCAGGCGTTGGGTGGATGTCTATTCCCGGGACGCAAGCAAGCAGGCCAGAAAGAAAGAAGGAAGGAAGGAAAGAAATAGTAGCGTTAGGTCGTGGACGAGGGTGGAGACTGCCAGACGTTGTGATTAATTCTGGAAGAAGTCTTCCTGATTGTTCTTCGGGCGCTTGATGGATTGTTTTGGGGGGCTTGCTTATTCAGGGGGAGGCTTCTCCGGACATGTCTTCTCTTGGTTATTGCGGGAGTGCCCGGGGGTGTGTGTGTGGAGAGCTCTTGCTGAGATAAGTGTGGAGATCCATGGATACTTTGGTTATCTTTACCCTTGGTTTAGTTAGGAGCGGAAGCGAAGTTATTGAAGTCCCTCCCCTGCGTTTTCCACAGAGTTGACCCCCGGGTTCTAAGTGCATTCTCTCGCTACCGTTCTGCCGACGCGTTATCTGCCCATTGTCACACTTTATAACAACAGCCTAGTCGAACAGTCAGGGAGCACACAATCTATATCCGGGCCGACTATTTGGTAGAATTCTGTCTAAGATAACTCATTGCAATAATCCTCAGAGTATGATACCAGAAACTGGGTATTTTATCACCGAATTTAGAAATCAATGACAATCCCGGACAACTGGAAGAGAGAGCAACCATTGGTGGGAAAGATAAAGGAGGTGTACAGTACTTGTGGTGAGCAAAATGATCCGGTTGCCAAGCTAATCTGCTCTTGACATCTTAGCTGCTGCGCCAGCCATGTATTTCACGTAACATCACCATGACCAAGCGAGTGCTTATCCTGTGGTAGGTAAATAGATCCTAGCTCTTTCTTTTATTTTCCGATAAGGTTAGTGATAACCGCGTCACATTTTAAACATCGAGTGCACTATAAGAGCAGATACATCCTAGAGATAAGAGAGGTTTTAATCACCGATTGCTGATACCTAGGAAAAGCAACCCCTCTGAGCGCAAGGCATATCCCCCAGACTAACACCATGCTTGGGTTATTTTTATTTTTATAGAAATGGTTTTGCGAGTGATAATCTGTGAATATGCACTGCTTGTCTCATGGGAAGCTAGGATGTTTGGATATTTGAGCGACTTGATGGGGATAACAAAAGCAGGGGTGTTGGGGGTCCCGTATTGATCGGAATTTGATCGTGGTACCGGTAAATTGGTGGAGAATGGGCTTAAGGGGTATCTGTGGAGAATAATGGGACCACTGCTGGAAACGTGCTGGTCGGAATTACGCGGGGTTAACGGGGTTTGCTTTCCCCTTGCTAAATCCGCGGATTGACCTGGGTACAGGATGCGGGCTCATCCGCTGCGTACAACCTTAAGTTATGACATAAGGGCCCCATTTACTAACAAAGGGGAAACATCCCGCCCTTGTTCAATGCCCATAAATCCAATAATCCCTCTAGTATGTATGGAACTGACCAAACGCTCTTCTCCAGAATACAGGTAGGCAGGGGAGGGGGGGGTAGAAAGTGAAAGCACTGCCAGTAGACAGTACCAAAGGGGAACAAATAACAAGCAATCCCAACCCCCATCATCCCATTCATAGGATAGCTACTAGTATCATAGGCAGACACTTGCCTTGTTTTCAGAGCCAAGAAACCTTTGGTGATACCCGTGACCAGGGCAAGCCCCGAAGTACTGTCCCCCGGAGGAGGCCCCCATAACCTAGGTGAGGGGGACCACTAGGAAGGAACACGAAGTAGCAATCGGCCCCAGTCATCACACTTGTGTGCTCCATAACTCTACTACTATAAGCCAAGTGTCTTACGAGGAAGCAGTGTTTTTTTTACCTAGCCTATGAAGAATATCTGGTGGTTTTTCCCTGTATTCATCTTCCTAATCAGGGAGGCGAAGGATGGGGGGTTGGCGGGGAGGGGCTTGACAGGGTTAGAGAGGGGAGGCGGCGTTAGTTTGAATATTACAGCCGCAGAGCCAGTGGCCATGAGAAGGTGATATATTATACCTTGGGGCAGTCTGGCCAGCGGTTGTTTGAGCCGATCCTCAATTCACTACTGCATTTTGTGCCAAACGCTGCAGTCCTCTCTACACAAAGCTTTGCAAATAGTGTTCTGCTAAATTCCCAGCCAGATCCCGCGTTTTTTCATGCTAATTGCGTTTGCGCATTCACTCCTAATCTTTAAATAGATACAGGAAAGGATCTTTTGTTGATGACGATTGGGGAATTAAGTTTAAAAATTCTAGGCTATAAAGGTTTCTAGTGTTATCTAACTTGCATGTTAAAAACAATCCTGAGAGAAAGTTCATAAACAATAGCGATCCCAACAGTACGGTCGTTTCAAATACGGGTTTTGGCCCAAAACTTGTGCCGAGATGACGAGCAGCTCAAATGGCGGCGAACCAAACAGCCCTTTAGCGCCCGAGGGTAATTGGGGATCTAGTATTAGAGTGGTATTGTTTGCCTTGATCTCTGAAATCATCCCCCTCTAATTCATTCCTCTGCGTAGATTACCTTATATATACTTGCAAACTACTATAATATATCCTGTGCATGAAACTTCACATCGATCATACTAACGCACAACGCACTACTTTCCACAATATATCGACGCGTTCATATATAACTTACCGACTTTCCCCAACTCTACTGCAACTAATTAGACTACCGCAACAAAACAAAACATAAAGAGCAAATTATACATAGCTTCATAGAGGGTGTATAGATGTGTATATATATAGAAAGCTGTGGTAATAACGGCATCTGAGCACTCATGCTTTGCAGGCAGATCAACAAATAATACAGCAACCCTGGAGCTTCTTGATAAGTTTTGGAGTAGCCGTTTTGGCAAGTTCCCCAAGTTCGTTTGGCGGTCCCTGTTGCTGCTGCTGATGCTGCTGCTGCTTCCCATACCTCCCATAGCCCTGCCCTCCACCCCCACCATGCTCCGCCTCGTCCTCTCTGAGCGTAAGAATCAACTTCCCCTGATTCCCCGCCTCTTCCTCAACCTTCAGGCCCCGCTTCCTGCACAGCTCTATAACCGCAGGCCCAACCTTCCTAACCCCACCCGCCGAATAATTCCCCTTGCCCACAATAACGTTCAAGTGCCTCTCCCCCCTACCCCTCGCAGCATTGATCCTGTTCTCGAGGATTTCCTCGGCCTCCTCCACGTATAGCCCGTGAAGGTCTATGGTGTCGGAGGGTAAATGCGCGTTGTTGGCGCGGAAGATGTAGTTGCGGGCCTGGGCGTTGTACTCTTCCATAGAGGCTCCGTAGCGCTTGCCGGCCTCGCTCAGGTCGTGGGCTGCTGCACCGTCACCGTTGGCGTAGGCTTCGTGAGAACGGGTGAAGCAGTCCGTGCGCAGGCGGGCTTGCTCGTGGGCGACTACCGGAGCGGAGGGTGCTGGTTAGGCCGCGCGGTGAATGGTGGGGGAGGGCCACTTACGGGCGCGGAGGCGGTCGTATTCGACTTCATCTGCGTCTGTTGCACCCCCGCTATGATGGTGACGGTTCGCTAAGTTGAGGTTAGGAATCCCATTGCAAACCTTCTTTTGTTGTTGTTTTGGAACTAGGACTTACTACTGCTACTACCTCCCGCACCAGTTAACTGGTCCATAACGTATGATGCCATTTTACTTCAATATCGTAGATTATGCCCGGATATTATTGCGCGAAACCGTACGATATGGTAAAAACGTCCCCCCTTGCGATTTCTTTTTTTTGCTTCAATCAGAAATGTCAGGGGTAATCTCAGATCAGACCAGGAAATATTCCCGTTTTCTACGATAAACGAGGGCCAAGCTTTCTTTCGGGTAGCGCATCAAGAACGCGTTCGATGGCTTGGCTGATCATTTCGGAAAGGTGATGAGTTGGCAACGTTCTTTCCTAGTTAGGAGAGAAGGATGTCGAAACCGATGATTGGGCCTGGAATTTGTGACATTTTTGGCCTTTGTATGGGCTTGATTGCTCTCTTGTTAATGCTGTGATCGGACGGATGGGCTAGGGACCGGTGGACTAATGCCCGAGTGATGAGATATGATGCCTTGCCCGGAAATGCATCTGCATGAGTGGGTGCCCACCCGCAAACGGTCGAAGGTTCATGGAATGATCAGTCAAGAAGTGCAATTTGGAAGCCCGCGATCCCCTCCAGCGAACTATTTGAGCCAGATACTATCTTTTCGTCTATATTTGTCGTCTTTTGGTTCCTTAGAGTATTCCGAGATTAGGAATAGTTCAAACATGACAATCGTGCAGGTGCCTTCCACAGGCCGGGTTGCGGCAGGAGTTCCCCGGCCGGACCACCTCCGGCAAAGATCTTAGGCTAACTCAGAGAGCCATTAACTGCACACAGACTCAGGGATGAGTCCATCCTATTATACATTCTTCTGAGTGGAGAACGGTAGGGATATCGGCAGACACGCCCCCGGTGTACACCCAGGAGTTAAAGGAGATATCGGCCTCGCCCAATTGATCGAGAGTTCCCTCGGAGCAATAGCTGATCCGAGCGGTGCTCATGGATGGGCCTCCACGTTGCGAGATCATGCTATCGTTGCATCCGAGACCCATCATAGGCCTGTCGAAACGGGCTTTCTTTCCCCCGTGTCCAGTCGCACGCTGGGGGGGCTGTAAGGCCTCCCGTCCTTGATAGAGTACTGGTATTCGCTTTGCAGACATCGCTGTTGTTTGTCGTTGTTGCTGTGGTGGTGGTAGTTGTGATGTGTGCTGTCGATGAGGCTGCTTACTATTCTCGATGGGGGCCGCCAGACAGCGGCAGGGGCGACTCTGTGGAGGGCGCAGGACAACTCTAACACTACAATACAGTACCAGCAGTCGTACCGTGAACTAAATTGAAATCTGCCAGAATGTAAGAGAAAGAAATTGTGTAAAAATTCACAGGTTATTATCACGATCATTCAAGTAAAACCACGACTTTCTTTTCTTTTTCCTCTCCTCTTCTACGGTATTTGGCAATTGCACTTCTGCTTTCTCCTTTCTCCGCTTTTCGCTTCCGGTATCACGGTAATCAGATACCTTTCCACTTCCAGAAGTCGCACAGTACATCACCTTTTTACTCCAATTGTTTTGCGCTGGCTTTGCTGGATAGCTGCAGGGCCACGCAGTCAGTTTTCCCCCTCCACCAACATCCTTTACGCTTCCCCATAATCACCATCATCATCATTGCAACCCAAAATTGGTAGCCCCGTCACTTTTTTCGCTGGCAAGCCCCACCTTTTCTCATCACAACATCTCACGGGCCCCCTCTCTTGGGAGGTGAAAGACAGCAATTAGACAAGCGAGCGGGAGAGGGTGGAAGGGAAATAATAAAATATATAAACGGGCTTATATGCGACCCCGTCCGGCTTCAGGTCTCTCCAGATTCCTGCAAAGTTTGCGTTCGTGCTTGCTGCAGAGTTACAGCTTCATTCCCTGGAGTTTGTCTTCACACAGAAAAATCTACTGCAACGTCGTACCACATTCCAGTGCCGTCTCTTCTCCCACGATAACCCCCACGAAGATGTCCAGCACCCAAGCAATTATCGCCAGCGTCTATAGCGCTTCCATCTCTACACCACAGAACCTCTCGAGCTCGCCAGAGGGCGTAACTGACAAGTCTCACCACTTGAAGAATGGAAAAGGCTTTACAAATCCCTGGCCGAGGTATGAATAAAAAAAAATTACAAGGACGGGTGATATTCTGAGCTCGAGCACGCCTTTTTCCCCTCATTCTCTCCTCCCACTCTTTCTTGAGTTGTTTGCTTGTTTGCTCCAACGCTCCTGCTATGCAGTTTTGTCAATGTTTCCTGTCAACACAAATTTAAATGTACACAAAATCCCTCCTTCCTGCAAGACCACTCACCCCCATCCCCCCCTCTCTTGCGAAAAAGCAGACTTATTTGAAACTGAGCGGCAATATACTGACATCTTCCAAAGTTGGAGAGATTTAGATCTGGTCAAGGCTCTGAAAGCCGTCGCTCGGTAATATTTTTCCTCTTCCTTAAATTTATCTCTCGTAATTCGAATACCGACCTGACTGGCTGCTCCTGCTCCTTTCCCCCTCCCTTACTAGACATCGCATGGGCCCTGACTCCGACGGAATTTGGGGTCCCTCAACTACCCCGCCAACAGTTCCAGTCGTAGCCCCCCAATTCCTACCAACCCGTTCCACTTCCTCCACCGAATTCCGTGCAACATGGCTCGGTCATGCTTGCTTTTATGTCGAGTTCCCTGGTGGCTTCCGTGTTCTGTTTGATCCAGTGTTTTCAGAGAGGTGTAGTCCCGTACAATTTATGGGTCCAAAGAGATACACCAAGATGCCATGCGATATTGCGGATATCCCTGTTGTGGACGTTGTGGTCATTAGTCATAATCATTATGACCATTTGGATCATAATACGGTTATGAAATTGAAAAAGCGCCATCCAGATGCCTGGTACTTCGTGCCGTTAGGCAACAAGGCTTGGTTTGCCCCCCCCTCTACAACATGCGGCTCACTAGCGAAGATGGCATGTGTTCGAAGCAGGCCTTTTTCTGACAATGCATCTGTGTCGACAGGTTTGCCTGTTCCGGCGTCGAGAAATGTATCGAATTAGACTGGTGGGAGGAACGAGATATTGTGCTCACTCCATCCAATTCTCAGACCTCAGCCGGAGTCTCTACCTCTACCGATTCCAACGAACTACCACCGGAAGTGCAAACAGAGCCCACAGAGGAAGGTCCCAAGGCTAATAACATCGCTGCGAGGATAGGCTGTCTTCCGTGCCAACATACTAGCAATAGGGGATTGACTGATCGAGGTGCGACATTGTGGGCCAGTTGGAGCATAGAAAGCGGTGGAAGGAAGGTTTACTTTGGAGGGTGAGTGGTGATATCATTTCCCAGGGTGTTATCTCTTTGGTGTTGTGTTTCCTTTTTCTCCCATGATTTCTTTTTGCTTGTAGCTCGCCCTTGTGTTGGTCTTCCTCCCCCACGAGGGCTCGGGCTTTTGATAACCAAAATGCCCCTACCGGTACTGCCCGTGCTAAACCCCTCATATTGGCTATTTGGTGGTGGCGGGTTCCCAGATGATACTGGGGCCCCGAGCTATGGGTCGACCGACGGCCCCAATAATCTCAGCAGTAGGCTGTTCATACTTTGGGCATAGGCAAGTGATTTACTGGGCTGGGGCAATGGCTTCGGACGGGTGACGGAAGCCTACAGTTCGGGAGCGGTCAGCGGCTTCCCGTTGAGTGCAATATGAGGCAGTCGACCCTCCCAAATAGAACTGTCCATCGGGTCGAAGCATGGTCCCTTCCGATGCCGGGGATTTTTTTATAATTCTTGCGAACACCCGGCCTCCTCTGCCTTGCTCCCTCTGTTGATCACTTGTTACTCGAGTACCGGTAGAAGGGGTTTGCCTATCCAACCTTATTATAACCCCTAGGCTACTGTTGCCCACTACTTTACCCCAATTTGTGTCACGGCCGTAAAGGCCGAGTTATTTTTTCCCTCGATATTTGATTTTCAAGTCCACCTGGTGTTTTTTTCTTTTTCCTTTTCCAGCTCTGGCTGACAGGATACCATACATAGCGACACCGGGTATCGTGCTGTCCCTCCGGACCTTCCGAAATCTGTCGATGATTATGGCGAAGAGTTCAAAGACTTGCCAGTATGTCCGGCGTTCAAGCAGATTGGGGAGTTGAGAGGGCCGTATGTGTTTGCCTATCCGACAGTGGTATTCTGGTTTTCGTGGATTCATCAAACTGATTACCTTGGCTAGGTTTGATGTTGGACTGATACCCATCGGTGCCTACATGCCAAGATGGTATGCTTCTTCCAACAATGCTTTTTATTTTTTATTTTCATCTCAACCGAAGGCTTTCCTTTTGCTCCTACCCTTGCTTTTCTTTCATCCCTTTGCATGGAATATCCCAGATGCTGCACCCTGTTTGACGCATGAGATTTTGTCCCCCCCCTTGTATGACATTGAAGTGCCTGTAAGGTGTGATTATGTACTTCTAAGGTAGACGCGATGCGTGCCGTGCTCGAGTACTTCACCTCAACATATACCCAGCGCGACGGCTCGGTCGGGAATCTTCCAGAAATCCCTCGTTTTTGCATGGGTGAAATGAAGGTCACAACGTCCGGCTTAACACTTTCTTTTTCCCACTTTTTCTGACTTTTACAGAGCAGATGATTTCTCGACTCATGTGAGATTTTGAACCCAACTAACTTTGGACTGTGTGCCTAGGGTCATGAGCCCCATGCATGCAAATCCATACGACGCCGTGCGAATTTTTGTTGATACCAAGTGCAAAAAGGCGCTCGGAATTCACTGGGGTGAGTCACCTGGATATAATTCCTTCCTTCCTCATTTCATCCTCATATTCCCCCGTTTTTTTTTGCCATCTCGGGATCATTTTCGAGGTGGAGGAGGTGGTGGGGGGGGGGGGCAAACCGAAACCTCCTTCACTTGGTCTGTGGAATTGCCAAATTTAGGCGCCTTGGGTGGTTACCCCGCATTTCATCTCGATGGGATGGAATCCATCTTCCCATCACCAGCATCATCATCGGGGATGAGGGAGAAACGATGTTATGGGGGTAGAGTTTTCCTGGGGATCAAGACGGCTAATTTTGATTATTTTGTTTACGGGGGGTGCGTTTAGGGACGTTTGTATTAACTGATGAGCCTGTACTCGAGCCACCGAGGTTACTGAAAGAAGCCCTCGGGAAAGAAGGGATCGAGAAGGAAGGGGTGTTTGACGTCCTCAATATCGGAGAGACTAGGGAATATTGAGAACAGGGCTGCGATTTGTATGAGAGAATGGGAGCTGAAATAAGTGGATGGGGGGGTGGGGTGTGCGTGTGTGAGGGGTGGAGAGGGGAACCGGAAAAAGGTCTCGCCATAAGAGGGGTCTTAACCGCGGCTGTGTTGCTCTGTGCAGCAGGGGGAAAGGTAAACTCATCCCTCCATCAGTCGATCGGGAGGTCGTGTGCCTGCTCTCGGGAGTTTTGGAGTGTTTGGGGTTTAGCAATCAATCAATCAGTCAAGCAATCAATCAATCAATCAATCAATCAGTCACTCAATCAAGGACTGCTCCATCCGGCTGTAGCTTTAGCGCACTGTACAAGTACTTTATCTCGAGCGATTCCTTATTCGAATAAATCGTTGATGCGTAATCCTGTACTGGATCGGACTGTACTTGCAATTTACCAACGGGATGGCGATGGACCGGGGGAGGCGTTAGTGCCGTCAGTACAGTACCGGTATGAGCAGTCCGGCGGGATTACTTTTTCGCAGTGCTCTCCAGGCAACGGCAGAAAGAACACTATCCAAGTAGAGTCGCGGCAAGGTAATAAACGGACAGAAGGGGAATCATCCATGTGTGATCCGCGTTGCAACAGGAAAATTAATTCTTGTCTTGTCCGGTCACTACCTTGCCGCCACTGCGCCCAGGAGTAAAGCATCAACAGGCAACAAGCATCTATCCATCCATCTATCAAAAAACCTTGCTGAGTGAGCAAACTAGCAGCAGATCAGGGCAGGACAGGACTGGGTAGGACAAGGCAATGTCGGTGCCTTGTCTGTTTAACCCATCCATCATTTTTGCACTCAAAAGAGGCGAGGAGGCATAGCACCGATGATGATGATAATAATAATAATAATAATAATACGGCACTATTCTCCCCAGCTGCTCACTTTACGCGCAAGCACACCCATCTGCAACACACGCGCGCGATACGATACCAAACATCAAGCTCAGGTTGCACCGTGGACAGGTAGGGCCACGAATAACGAAACGCACATCTCCCATCCCATCAAAGGTTCCGACTTTTTGATTTTGGCTCGGTTTGCGAACCACCGATCTGTGAGATGGATATAAGTACTGTACATATGCTGACGCTGATGGTCGGTCGCACACCCGGAGCGGAGTGGGGAGGGATGCATCGTATTCCCTCTGCTCGTTCGTTAGTTCGTACGTCCCTTCCGCGCTCTGCAGCCAGCTACCGGTGTCGCTGGGCAGTGCTGTCGCCGAGTACGTACGGTGGGCAAGGCAGGTATGTAAGTACGTGGGCCTGGGACAAGGTCATGTCAGGTCGGGTCAATTATTAGGCCCTCCACAGTAGATGTCAGGGTATCAGGGGAGGGAGGGGGAGGAGGTCACGATTCTGTACCGGCTCTCGTATCATACTCGAGTACATGTTGATCTTTTACCGGTTTTGTCCTATTTGTCAATCATAAGACCTTACTGTACTCGTACCAGCACACTTCCTTCCTTCCTTCCTTCCCTCTTTCCTCTTCCTCATGACATTTACAAGAAGAAAAGAAAAGGAAGGAAGTTTGGGGCCAGGCTTAAAACGTTACAATAATGGAATAAATAGATGATATTGCCATGGGTCTTTGATCGTTTTTCCTTTTTTTTTTTCTCCGAAGAGCTTTAATATATTGATTGATCACAATTCCAATACTCGTACACTTGCATCAACGCAAGTTAGCGCCAATACCACCACCACCACCACCACCACCACCACCACAATACGATGGCTCTCGAGATACGGTACTCGCACTAGAAACCGGATCCTGCAGTAAATGATATTATTTATATTCCCCCGGTTCTAGACTCCCCTCCTTCCCATCTCCACCTCCCCACCTCCCCCCCCCCTTCCCCTTCCCCTTCCCCTTCCACCATTTTCCAAAAAGTTGAAAGAAGGCCATAAAAGGTGTGCGCATGACCGTAATTGTCCCCCTTCCCTTTCGTTATGCAATCGTCATATGGGTTTCCGGACGACCAAAAATTGCCCCTGTGGCCAACTTTTTGATCTGAAATTTCTAGGTTTGGAATAGCGTCTTCTCGAGGGTAACGCAGCCTCCCTCTGCGGGGGGGGGGGAGGGGGGGCAATTGCCCAAACGACAAACTTAGAGCTGAGTTATGGTTTGTTTTTTTTGTTTTAGAAATCTTCACCTCAGGTTTTGTCGAGTGCAAGTGGTTTCCATGGTTGGAGTTGGAAGAGTTGTTGTACGAGTAAACATCTCCTGTCAAAACGGCCCACTGCCGTATGATGGGTTGATGATAGGATTTCCAGTCATTGGTTCCGAACTCATTAGTAAAAAAAGTAAGAAAAAGTGAAAAAAGTGGGATACGGGGAAGAAAAAATAAAATAAAATAGATCAAGATCAAAAAAGGGTTTTTTCCCCCGAATAGTTGGGTGGGTTAGTTAGTTTAGTTAGTCAAGTACCGGTATGTCGGTATACAAGTTACACTTACCGGTACTGTACCGTGCCTATCATGCCTCCGGCGGTGGTCTACCGTAGTTCTGTTCTCTCGCTCGGATCACATTCTGATCGGAGAGATTGACACTTCTTAAAAGAGGCAGGTCGGCGGCAGTTGTTTATTTGTTTATTTGTTTATTTATTTGTTTTGTTTGGGTCCCCCCCACACTTGCCAAGGACATGGGCCAAGGTGGGACGGATCCTAGTCGATTTTGGGCCTTTTTACTCGGTGGGTAGAGGATGGGGGAACGGTGCAAGGGGACGCTATCTCGTTCGTTGAATGCCTTTCCGGTTGGATTTGGAAGTTGAGTTAGGTCAAGACGTTACCTACTGGCATAATAACTATTACTGCAAGTGGTACCTGCGGGCTTACCAATTACTGCTTTACTTGTATTATATGTACTATTGTACAGCAGTGTACTGTGATTGTACTGTAGGGTACGGTACTGGTACCGGACAAATATCTATCAACCCCAATCCATGAATATTTGAAAGCCCAAAAATCTCTCCACTTCCATCCCCCTCTTCCTTCCTTCCTCCCTTCATCTTTACCCCCTCCCCCCGAGAGAAATAGTAACCACCCGGCCTGCCACCGAAAACATGTAAATCCATCCACCAAATACCGACACAGTGAGTAAATAAATTAAAAACCCACCAACACCCCCCTCCGACTTCCTATGATTGGTTCATGATTTGCTTTTTTCCATTTCCATTTTTCTATTACTGTACCGGTCCTATGCACGAATTGAGATTTATGGGCGTAGGAAAGAGGCGGTTGATTATCGGTAGGGTTTTACTTGTGTGAGGTCTGATATTTCCCTATTTAGGGGAGTTACGGGATTGGAATCGACAGCAGGAAGGGGAGTGTTTTTGTTGGGACACACACACATTTTTTTCTCTCTGTCTCTGTTAATTTCGGTTTCGTGACATATGATCTTTTTTTCTTTTTTTTTCTTTTGTGTGTGAGCGGGATGGATGGGTGTGTAGGAATGGTTGAAAGGTTCAAGAGAAGGAGTCCGACTGGCTACGGTATTCTGTTCGTTCGTTTTGTTAGTGGTTTTTCTGAGATGTGTGGGGTGAGATACTCCAATGGCACACTATGTAATGTAGGTGAAGGAGTTTATGAGCGCAGGTACGGTATGTTATGCGGCGCGCTCAATTTGTGGAAAAAGGGCTTTTTGACGTGATGAATGATTGAACGCGTTCGTTTGGGTTTCGTGCCCTTGCTTGCCTTTGCTTGTCAACTTGATTGACAATGATGAGCACCCCCCCCTTTGATTGAGAATTTTTGGCAGAAAAGGGGAGTGTAATCCTTCACGGATGAAGCACTTTTTTGGCCCGCTATCAGTTGCGGGGTCGCACAACCATCCAGATATTCCTTTTTTTATTTTATTTCATTTTTTTGCTTCACTCTCTCCCGAATTCTCGTCCTTTCCCTCTGACTGAAACAGTTAATTCCTTGTTTAGGTCAGGATGTCTCAGGAGTTGAGGGCGGTGTTGGGTCATACATGAATCGTACAATCCCAGCCGGCTCCCACCCCTCCTTATTCAAGACCGTGCTGTGGAGGACTGGGACAATTAAAGATCACAGGCACTCATACATGCTGCGGCAGTCTGTAGAGAAGTGGAGTGAATCTCCCTTCTTTTCTCTACCTGTCTTGCTTTTTTCCCTCTTTTGTTGCTTATTGCCCTAGCTTAGTTTGTATCATACTCGTACAGTAGTTTCGTCTTATTTTATTTTTTCGGGTTTGGAGGGGTCCTTGATGATTTGCAAAGCTAAATGTTAAGCATGACTATGTTTCGTAAGAGGGCGGACCGACTGACACTGGCCGCATCCATTCCTGACCGGCTAATTGGCTGAGGGGATGTGAGTGAAAAGATGTGTGAGTGCCGGGGGGGGAGGCAAGGGAGGAAGGAAGGATGGCGGAGAGAGAAGGGGAGAGCAAAGGGGATGGGGAAGGAAGGAAGGGGAAGGGAGTTATGGAGGGGGAGGGAAATTGACGATGCGTGGTGATGGACCTGATGGTGGGTAGGTTCTGGTAGGGCTCATTTACCTGTGCATATGCCGCAGGAAAGAATGTGCAGAACATAAAAAAAGGGAAACTCCCCTCCCCCACTGGTCCAACCCCCCCCCCTTCCCCCTTCCGCTTCGCCTCTTCGCTCGACCGAGTTCTTTCTCCCTTCGCCGCCCCTTCCTCGTCCTATCTGCTTTCTTCCTTTCCACCAAAACTCTCCGTTGCCGTTCATAGGGAGGTGTTTATGCGTCATAATATGTTAAACCGAAAACAAAACCACAACAACCCGCTGATTTCTGACACTCTGATTGTTCGGCCTGCTGCTGCTCCCATCTTCCCCCGTGTTCGCTCATCGCTGGATCTCTGCATCTGATTTCTGCGCCTCTCTGTCGTCGCAGTTACTTTTTTTTTTTTTTTGCTTGGAGAAAAGGAGAGACCAGGGGAACCTTTGATTTGGATCGAAAGAAAGCAAGGGAGGAACCGCGCGTTCGGTCAGCTAACCTTTTTTTGTGATAACACTTCTTTCTTTTGCTACCTGTGATCATTTTACGATACGGATAACCTTTTGCATCATACCTTTGCCTCTTTACCTTACATATCATACCAGCTTTCACCGTAACTACCCACCTCCACAACCGACCGCTATCTTCTATCCTTGTCACAAGAGAAAAAGACGTTTTTACCGTACTGGTCGGTGGAAGAATAAGGAGAAGAAAGAGATCATTCGCTTGGGATCAACGAACCGAGTGAGAGAAGAAGCATAGAAGGATAGGAAGAAGGAGGGATAATCTAATTATAAAAGGCGCGGAGAAAAAAAAGGCACATCTGCAGTGGTAAGCATGTTCTTCCGCTTCCTTTATTACAGTTTCTTTACATTTCTTTGGCGCCCGGTGCGGTGGACCTAGTAGATTATTGGTGGGGGAGTATTTGGCAGGTTGCATGCAATGTTCATCGTTGCCGGGGGTTGGTTATGGGTTGCAGCGGATGCCTATGGATTCTCCTGGACAAATTGGCTGTTCTCTTTTTTCCTTTCTCTCTTTTGAACTGGGCAGGGAAAAGGGCCGTTCCAGTAACAACGACAGTCACGCTAATCGTTTGTGTTCTTCTCACTTCTCAGCTTTCAGGTCACCGAAAGTCCAAAAGACAGGAAAAAGAAAAGAAAGAGAGAGAGAAAACGGACCAAAAAAGAATAAAAATAGGGATCCATATTCCGAACAAAGGAAGGAAGGGGGAAAAGGAAAAGGAGCAGGATCAAGAAAAATAAAATATAACGACCACTTTTCAACGAAAGATTTTTGTTTCTTGCTCCACTTCTGCTTCTTATTTACTCCCTGACTGTTATTTACACCCCACTTTTTTTTTCTTTTCTCCCAACACCACCCCCTTTTTTACACCGTACATATCTTTCGTACAGATACATACATTTTAAATACATCCTACATCTGTAGTGTGTTGATCCCGTAGGTTGTTGCCCTGTTACTGTGCTCGCTTCCTTCCTCGCGGGTTGTCGGATCGATGCTGATTCCCTTCCGCTCGTCATTAGGTATCAACAACAACAATAAACAACCCCTCACCTTCCCCATCGCTACGATCGAGAAATCCTCTCAACAACCGAACAACCGCCGGTCTCAGGCGAGGCACCCAGTTCCACGGCGATAAAATGGATCCTGTGGAATGGTCTCGCTGCATGGCGAACATCTTCTTCGCCCACGGTGATCCTCAGGGCGACCTTCAAAAGTTTCGCCATTTTGTTCCTCCTTTCGTGCTGAGGACTTTTTGCAATGCGCAAGACCAGAATGTCTGGGTGGTTTACGACCATAATCAAATGTACCACCTTAACCTCCTCCGAGTGCTCTATTCCCTTCTTTTCGCAGAGGGAGCGAACTCGTGAAAAGGGTGGAATAGAGCACGGATTTGTTACCAGATGGAACTTTTAGTGTTATCTTGATTCTAACATGTTTTTCCCTCAAAATATAGGCCAGCCATGGTTGGAGAATCCGAGACTCTGATCATCTACAAACCGGAAGCAAAGGAGTTCGAGAAGCGACACTGGAGTGAAACCTTTGGTGCCGAGAACATCTACGCTCCGTACTTTGACAACCTGACTACCAGCACTTGGATGCGGGAGGGATTCCGCAAGTTTGATGTTTTAAAGAGGGTTGATCGGGAAATATTCAATGGATTGATGGATCCCATCTGGCAAATTCAGCAGCAACAGCCCTCCGGAACTATTCCCTTAATTCGTGGTGACCTCTATCAGCTGCGGAAATTTCTGTTTCTTATGACTTCTCAGCATAGTAGGGACAAGACCATGCATTTACTAGCCCACGACCCAAATATGGAGGATGCGAGAATTAGAAGGAGGAAATTTATTGAGGCACATGGCATGGAGCATCCTAGGGATGTTTGGTTGGGCAACTCGGAACAGATTTTAGACTCTCAGCACTACGACGTTCAGAACAATATGGATATCTTTGACTTGGATCGGGAGAACTATCGTGTGAACGCGAAGGAGAGGTTTTTGGTGTTTTGGGAGGCGGGACCTGGCGAGGAGTTTATTCTGACCGAGAATGCTTTTGGGGGATTTGAGGGTGGTCAGATTGGTGCAAAGAAGAATTCACAGGTTAGCTTGAGGCCAAAGGAACTCGAACGGCACCTTTACACCCGGGATTTCATGTGGCATCAACTCTATGTTCTTTCACCGACCCTAGTCGCTGCGCTTTGTCATGGTACTTTGATGCATCCTGAGCTCACCCGAAACCAGAGGAAGCGATATGGTCTGAGGCGTTCTATCTTGGAAGGTTTGCCGCATGATATTGCGCCCAAGTATTACAGGGATATGAACAAATCAGATGCGTCGTTCATCAAACCGAATTGGACTTTGCCGGCTGAGGTTGAGAGGGCTTTTGGCACCAATGTGTCGTTGGAGAGGAGGAAAGATGATGAGATCTTGTTCCCTGTTCAACAGTTGACACCGACCCAAGTTGCTCTAGTCAATAGTGTTCTCCTACATAATCAGCAGTCTGGCGCGAAAGTCAAATCGGTCTGTTGCAGGTCCCCACCACAATATCAGTCTCTCTACCAGTCATTGGTTCAGTTCCATCATAAACAATGGCACAAGTACTCCGAGGAAGAGCAGAACGACTATTCCCCATTGACCGACAGACTCCAGGTATACCTCAATCCGGAACCCATGACTGCCCCAAACCAGCTCCAGTATGCCCAACAGCAACAGTTCCCAGGACATCATCCTATGCTCAATCCGCAATTCCCAATGCCAATGCCCGATCCAAGACAACTCTTTGCCGAAGGAAGACACGCTCTTTCTGTTTCCGAAGCCCCCAAGTACGAGCCCATTCATGTTGATATGCGTCCCGCCCATCTTCGTGTCAACAACCATACTGCCCCAAGCCAGACATCCTATCACTCATCCGGGACATCTTCTTTTGCTCCCTCTTCTCAATCTTCTCACGGATATTCTTCGGCCTCCAGTCAGTCCTCCGCTAGCACTCGGACCACTAGCATTGATACCCCCCGTTTCGAGCCTAAAGAGATCACTCTTGACAAGAGCCGTCAGTCTCCGACCCGCAAAGCCGAGCAGCCTCTGGGCCGCCGTCCCTCTAATTCTCAACCTGAGCCTGGACCACGTGGAAGCGACGGTAGTGGGAAGACGAGGATTGACAAAGCCAAGCCAAAGGTGACCAACACAGTCCTCGACCGTACCGAGATCCTGGGGGAGCGTACTGGTGTCATTTCTGAGCGGGGAGGGCAACTCGATCCTCCCAAGATTGAGCAGCCCAGATCAAAGAAGAATAGCCCCAATCCTGGCCCAGACCGCTTGGAGTTTGCCGCACCAGAGTTAAATAAGACCCGTCGACAGGAGCCTGTAATTGAGCACCGCCAACCACATCCCAAGTCTAGCGCTCTTCCCGACCGTCCTATTTACGTGGTTGAATCTGTTAGGCCAAACCCGCCTGAGAGGTCAAGAACCGATCAGCCCGGTGCTCAATGGGGAAACACTTTCACTAAGCAACAACCACAAACCCAACCACAGAGACCCGCTGGAGAGCGCATACCCCAGAGCAGTGATAACGTGAGGCAAGGCAAGTATGAGATTATCCGGCCCTCACAGCATCAAGCTCAGCAACATCAAACTCTGCATCAGCCCCAGCCTCAACGCCCAGCCAATGAGCGCACATCCCAGAGCAGTGAACATGTCAGACAGCGCCGTTATGAGTCGGTCAGATCAGAGGAGCAGCAGCATAATACTCACCCCCAGACCCAACCTCAGAGGCCTACCATCGAGCGCACGTCGCAGAGCAGCGACCGTGTCCGTCGGAGCCAATATCAAACCGTCAAGGTCGAATACAGCCAGCCACAGCCTCAGAAGCCTGTCGAGACTCCGGTTGAGCGGAAGCCCCAGATTATTGATACCTCTAACAGAGATAGAGGAAGGCAGTATGAGGTTAGGACTGAGCCTGGTCAAGTTCAGAGACCCTCCAATCCTTCGACTGACCGCTCCCACCCCGTTGAACGTAAATACCAGGTTGTCATGCCGGAGCAGCAGGTTCATGCTCAAGTAACCGTCAATAATAGCAACACCCGCGGTCAACGTCCGATCACTAAGCCCGATAACTCAAGAGTTTATCACCATGTCTTGAACCCCGAGCAGCCAAAGCAACAGCAGCAACAACCTCAAACACAAGCCCAACAACAGCCGCAGCAGCAGTCCCAAGCCCCGCCTCCGCCGCCGCATCAGCACCCAAAGCCAGTCATCATCTCCCACGATAACCAACCTCTCGTTACGGATGAACATAAGGGTCGTCGATTCGAAACTTCGGAGCAAGTTCAGCAGACCGAACCTCAACGGATTGTAAATTCGTCCACAGAACGAACCATGCGTCCGGGAGTCGAGATAGTGAGACCACACGTTCTTGAACCCACCAGAACCACCGAATCCCGTACTCAGGAGCCAGCCCGTGTTGTGTTGGAAAATCCGAAGATGAAACACCTCCGCTTTGAGACTGCGGGCAAGACCCTTACCCACAAACACTCGGATTCCAGTCTCGCAGGATCCATGGTTGTTGAGATTGGTGAGGTCGAGAGTCAAGTGAGCGATGGTGATGAGGAAGAGGACGACAATGGTGATGAGGGAAGCTGGGAAGATGAAGGCTTTGGAGAGTTGGAGGAGCTCAGCAAACCCCGCAAACCAACTGTCCGATTTGCTGATCGCCCTCTTTCGAGAACTGGCGGTCGTGGCATGCACATTGAGCGACCATCTTCACGTTTGGCACGGCGGGTGGAGATTGTTAGGCCTTTGTCTAGGAACAGCCAGCGAGTCGAGAATGCCAGAAAGCCCAGGGCTGCTCATGCACATCGTTGATTCACATCTGAATGCGAATGGTTCTTTCGCTTTTCATTTGCCGGATTAACACTTTTCCCGTTTTTCCCGACCTGCATCATCTTTTTTTCTTAATATTTTTTTTTACTTCTATTTCCCCGATTCAGCCTTAATTACTCCCATTTCTCTTTACTCCTCTGTTTGTGTTTTTCTTATCATCATTTCACTTAAATTTCCTTTTATTTATTTTTATTTTTTATTAACGGTAACCTATGAGGTCAAAATCTTGTATTAGGCGTTCGTGTGTGGGAAAAGTCATGTATCTCATGGTTAATTATGTATCTGTATGCGATGGAGTATTTGGGGAAAGGGGAAAGGTGGGACGGGAAAGGATTGGTAGGAGCTAGGGCATTTCATGGTTATAGACAGAGGATAAAGAAAAATTAGGGCGAGTTCATTTTTATTGTTTCGGGGAAATGTTTTTGGGAATTTTAGCATTAAGCAGCATAAAGGCGGGGGGTTTCCTGGTTTTGTTTTCTTTTACCCTTCTCTTTGTATTTCCTTATCGTGATTCCCCATTTCATTAATTGTGTGCTGTCATGTAAGAGCTGGAAACACTTTTGATATTCTTTTCCTATCATTATTCCCATCATCTTATTCCTCGGCTAAGAAGAGGTATATGTTTGTATTTTGTTCTATGACACCTTTCTTCCCACATGCGGGACGGGAATGACTTTTCCTTATGCCCACCCCTATCCCATTTCTCTCTATTCTCTCTCCCTACGAATACCCTATCTTACCCTTCATTGCCGGAGGATTTGTTATTATGATTGTGTTTCAGTGTGGTGGTTTAGTCCTGGTGACAATGGCATATTACGGATTTAATGGAATATTGGACTTTTTGAAGGGGCTTTTTTCCTTCTCCAAAGTTCTCGTAGCATCTCGCTCTGGTAATCTTTGCCCTATTCTTCGTTGTGCTTGTATAATACTGTGCTTGCATTAGAGAGATTCGAAGTTGGTGGTTCAGCCTAAACTGGGTATAATATACGGCATGCCACACAAATAGGTGTCCTGCTTTGAACGTTAACTTACCTGTGTAAACTCCCACTGGTATTGCATTGTATAGGTGTATTGGCCTAATTACTATTATCTTTGCTTTGTAAATTTAAGTGCTATCACCTTGATCAGTGTTTTCCATAGCGTGAGAAAGTGATAAGGGCGAGTTCGTCACCCCCATCCATACCATCATTGAAATTCATTCCCACACGCAAGCAACGAGTCGAACCCACAATTTTTATAGATTCTGTGGCCTCTAAGATAAATGATCCGGGGCTGGCTTTTACGATTGGTGAGCTGCACTGTCTATGCTCAACCGGGTTTGCAAGGCATCCTGTAATAAATACTAGCTTGATAGTGAAATTGACCAATTTCGATTTCACGTATGATCTTGGTGCGGGAAAAATCTCTTGAAATCCATTACCATATTGTCGCCGGAAATCGGCTCGTCACGTCAGGCCCGTCAGCAAGTGATTGGTTTGGTTCGACAGGCTAGGAGAGCCACGATACCGGTTAATGAGATCCAACACATCAAGCATGCTGATCCTATATCATGCTAGGGAAAACGCTAATCCTTCTTAGGGGGTTTTTTGTTTCTGAATCCGGGGATTGGAGGGCTGGCTGGCGTGGGTGGTGGATTTCAAGAGGGTTTTCACTGTATTTCTAAAAACTGTTCTGTGGAGCTGATTTCCCTTTTATTCCCTTTTCTACACTATTTTACTAGTGCCTTCTAAGCTCTTCTCCATTTGTCTAGTCTCACGAACTAAGTAGAGCGCAGGTTAGATTCAGTAGGGGTGAGAAAGTAAATCCTGGTTACTTCTGTGCTTAGTGTAGTGTAGTAGGCACTGGAGCGCCTGCCTCCTCGCAGGAAAGGTTTTACTGATTACCACATTTTCCAAAAATCCACCCTTACCGAAACACACGCACCCTCCATGCACCGATGACCTCGAACCTCCCTATTTGTGGAGCACAGTTAGTGCGGTGCGGTACAGCCCTCATAACATGGAAGAGTTTTTTCAAAGGGTACCCCTCATGCATACCCCTAAAATTTGGCCCTTCTGTCTGGACTTGAGTGGCACGCAATAACACTTCCTTCCAAGAAACCCTCCGATACTACGAGTTTAAGATAAGGGGGCGGAGAGGTATCTATAGCTATTTTTACAACATCGTTACGGAGATATCATAGTTTCCATGGTTAGCACTTTTGTAGTGAAAATTTTGCCCGACCATGCCTTGCACTAGTACAGCACAAGCACAAACTCTATAAGCCGTTTTCTAGAGTCTCCGGAACCCGAGCTACATCTCCTTGAGCCTAGGCTACGAGGGTTCCTGCAAATTCTGATGCTAGTGAAGTCGTGGATTACAACAAATTGAATCAGTTATTTACATCCCATCTTGGAAGACTTAAGCAATGGTGAGTACTTAGTAAGATAAACTCTCTCCTCCCCCGCATGGATGCTGTAAAAAGGTTTAGAAATTTTTTAGAAGGTGGAGGTAAGGTCTCCCATATCAGACTATCAGACTATGTCCTACCCTTACCTGAGAAAGCTCTTGGCGGCCCTTGTTAGTTTTTTTTTGCTGATAAGCAGTTAGTTTCGGGGGCGTAGAAGCGTGTATATCGGCGAAGCTTCACTTAAAGAATGCGGACAACTATATTTGTCCAAGATACCAGGGAGTCTTTTTCAACTCTTCTCAAATCCTCAAGGGTTCCAGAAATAACAATCCTAAACCTAGACTACAACCGCGGGGTGCGAGATGAGAGGGGAAGGAATATAAAACTGAAGTCTGTGCTGCACAGTACATTTTCCACCGTACATCTAGCGCGAGTACTACATCAAGATTGGGACATCCGTTCCGCGACTCCGTATTAAGCGTGCAATAAAGCACATTAACTCGTAACTGTACTGTGCATCCGATACGGCGATACCATACCATTACAATCTCCTTGGTGCCATGTATGCAATGCATCCCCCGGTCCCCGGATAGCCAGACAAACGCCGTTCTACTACGTGTCCGCTTAAGCTAATTATTTAACGCAAGGGGGTGTTTATATCGTGTCATCGTCTTCAGCCTATCATACAGATTCGAGTTAGTTATAAAAAATAAAAAAGGAAAGAAAAAAAACGTGACATCGCGGCTGCGCTTCGCGTCTAAAACGATATTCGCCGCTTAGCTGAAGGAACTTTTTTTTTACGTGGTTCTTTCGCTCCCGTCCCCGGTAGCCCGGTTACCGCAGGGGTTGTGCTGGGGCGCGCCCGCCAGTCACTGCACGGGATTTGTAAGACTGACAGCACACACCGTACCCATTCTGGAAGCACAACCCACAACACACACACACCACCCATCCTCACAAGGCCAAAAATACGCACTACGCACTGGAGGGAGGCAAGTGGTTGCCAGTATGTGGGAGGATGGGATTTGTGTTTGTTTTTTGTTTTGCTTTTATTCTCACCTCTCTCTGGTTGGCACCAATACGGTGGGTGCTTGCCTTGCTTTTTTTTTTCTCTTCCCCTTCTTTTCTTCTTTTATGGAACCGCTGGTTGAGGGTTAGGATATATCCTCTCACTGCCCCGCCCCACCCTTCCTCTTTCCCCCCCCTCCCTTCCCTCTTCTCTGCTCTGCTTACTCGCGCTTGCTGCGTTTGGTGGATTCGGGATTAATTAGAGGCTTATTAAATACGTACCGGTGTCTCTTTTACTTAATCTACCTACTCCCCCTCCCCATCGCCGCAATATCTTCCCTTAGTCTACCGCCCACCTCTCCACATTTACGTTTCCACTTGACCGAGTGACCGATGCGGAGCAGGTGTGGTTTTGGGATTTATTTTATACTCGGTTGCCAGCCCATCTCATCACAGCAGCAGTAGCGCCATCTCTCGCATCCCATCAACATCGCTTCATCCCAGACCTGGTTGTCTTCCGCTTGCTGGTCAACGACTTTGGATCATTCAACGATACACACGACGGGGAAATAACGACGGAACAATACATATATTTTTGAAATATATCAGGAAAGAGTTGGTTATGGGGCAGACACCCAGTTCTGGATTTCCGATTTATCATATGGAGGCCCACACAGTCATTAAAGCATTGGAATACATCAGCCAGAAGTTGTGCAGGAAGGGGATTCACGTTCATTTGATTGTCGCTGGGGATGCGCTTTCTTGTTTATTATTCAAGTCGAGGCCCACAACGTATGTTATTTTGGCTTCGTTTTCATTATCATTATTATTATTATTATTATTGTTACCACTATCGTTTCATCTCCATAGCCTTGGCCATAGGTATTAATTCATTATTATATGCAGTCACTCAATAAGCATCCTCCAAGCATCGGCACTATCGCCCCGCTCATTATCGGTTCTCTTCGACGCCGTCCATCGTGCGCAGAAAAAATTTGGCCTAGCAAACGATTGGGTGAACACCGACCTGGGCCGACAAGTAGATAGCGACTACCTAGACTACGTCGTCCACAAGAGCCTGCTACAAAACGAGATAGTCTTCTCCTCGGAAGGGCTAACACTAGTAGCAGTGGACCTCTGCTTCGCCCTGAAGTCAAAGCTGGAATCCTTAACCAACAAATTCACACAGAAGGACATCGAGGATGCCGTCGTCCTACTTCGCCGACTAGTAGTGATCTACCGGGGTAGGCCGCTGACGAAGGGGTATATACGTATGAGCTATCCGCGCATGGAGGTTTCGGACCAGATCCTGCTCAGGCTGAACGAGCTGTACGAGTGGCAGTATCGCACCAGGGGTGTCGCGGGCGTGCATGACGAGTATATGGAGTGGAGGAGGGAAGGCATAGTGGATTGGTCGTTCGGGCTCGGGGAGTTGAAGCGGGAGGTTACGGTTCGTGTGCCGCTGGAGAAGGGGCTATATTCCTGGAGGGATAAACCGTTGCCTGATACCCCGTATCGGGAGGACTTTGCAGAGATTTTTACGCAGCAGAGGGTTTATTGATTGGCCCGCTGCCCTATCCATATTTGATTGATTTGCGGGCGAACGGACGAATTTTTTCACGACAGAGATGAATGGATTGTGCATATGGTTGGGTGGGCAAAATATCGATTTTTGAGCGTCTTTTATTTTTATTTTTGTCTTCATTTGTTCATTTTATTAACTTTATTTTGTCCTGTTTCTTTTAGCGTTTCATACACTGTATTTTTCTTCTTGCGTTTTCCTTCTTACTCATTTTCCTTGTATTATCCTTTTTTCCTTATTACTATTCCCTTCTTGTTCATTATTTTTTCCTCTTCTCTACATTCGCTCCTTGCCCCTCGGCTTTGATTTCTTAAAAGGGGGGTTGGTTGGTTTATTGGGCGGTGTCGGTGCACGGAGTTTTTGCTTTTTCCCCCTTCCCTTTTCTCCCTTCCATTTTTGTATCCCTCTTACCATCTCCTAGACACCAATCGGTAGTGCATTACGATCATTTTATGAGAATTTCCTTTGTTTACTTTCCATCATCATCATCATCATCATCATATTACCACAGCCCTTTCCCGATTCCAAAGGGGGGGGAGCATATCCACAACCTGAATCAGCTCTTTTATGATTCTTCTTCATTTTTCATCTCTCCGCTTTACCGGAGTTGCAAGGTACTTTTTAGTCCAGTGGATTGTTTATCATCCGCACCAACAAATCACATCCAAAACCTCCCTGTACCACAAGCACTAAACACATGGGCATCCACAAAAACTACGTGTCTACCCCGTGACTTATCAATCCCAAAGAACCCCGCTCGCTCCATCCCGTAAAAAAAATTAAAAAAAGTAAAAATCCCCCAATGCACCGTTTCCGAAGATCTTGAGTTGAGGCGAGGGGGGCAGGAGGAGGCATCAAGTCAGCCTTCTGTTGGTTGGTGCCTTAGTTTACGAGCCCTTTCTACAAAGAAAACCTGGGCGGCTGAGGCGTTTGCGTTGCTCTCAGTCAAACCAGCTCCCTCCCTCCCTCCATCAATGCATTAAAGTGGGGGCGGGTTGGTTCGTGACGAACAATCTGGGCAAAACAATTGGTTGGAAGGTTGTTGGGAAGAGGGAGGGAAAAGAAGAAAAAAGAAAGGAAAGGAAAGTGGCTCTTTGGAGTTTTGTTCGTTTGGGATCCCGAAAGAAGTTTTTGCTCTGGGTCGACTAGCGTATGGGAAACCTTGCTTTCCTTTTACTACCTACGGTACTTCCCTGTCTGAGATCGTGATCCTAGTTTATCATACAGTTATCCATACTTTGGGGAACTTGTGCGAGCTTTTTTGCCTCGGGTTTTATAACACACTGTGCTGGTATTACACTAGTACTGGGATTTACCCATACTGAGTTACTACTTTGTAAGAGAGAAAATAATAATAATCGAAGGCCAAGTTATCACAATTGTGGGATGGACGGGTAGAGTTACGATGACTATAAACCTGTTCTAAAGGAAGAAAGACACGGTAGTTTCAACAGCAGGTGGGGGGGGGGTTCACAGCAGACGGCTGAAGGAAGAAAATGTAGTACAAACGGTCGTACCAGCTCAGTATTCCCCTCCTCCACCTCCCCACGAAGATGGTGGTAGTTTAACGTAACGCTGTGTGCTACGACGACACGATAACTGTGCTACCGGCACTGCATACTGACTGCCAGGCAAAAGATAGCACCTCGCCGTGGGTAATAAGTGCCGTATCATACAACTCGCGCCTCAGAGCTCGGTACCGGTACCGACCGTACCACCCAGCCACCGGCTGTGGCTTCCATTACACAACCCCTGGCTCTCTAACCACTTTGTATGACTAGAGGATCAAATTTGGACATGGGTGGTACAGGCAGGCACATATCCGCACAAATAGACATTTGGAATTACTACCCGTAGTATGACAATCTCTTTAAGGGAATAATAATAATAATAATAAATAGATAAACAGAGTCACGGGGGGGGGGAACCGGTTTCCGGGTGCTCAGGCACGAGTGGAGAAGGAAGAGGAGATAGTAATCTGGGGTGGAGCCGCCTATCAGAGCCTTTGGCGGCTCTGCACACGGGTTTCAATGTGTTTGGGAATGTTTCGCGGGTCCGTTTCCGGTGGAGTGGTCTTGGCCTGTTGGGGTTGTTGCTGTGGGGGAGAAGGTAAACTTGTGTAGATCTAACCTTTTCGTCCCTTGTCAGAGCAGAGTATGTGTGTTTTAGCTGCTGAATATCGGGTTTACGGTAAGGTGCTATGGGGGTGCACATGGAAGGGCGTGCGGTTGTGCATGTGGTGGTGGTGGGAGCGTCCTGGGTACCGGTATTGCTATTACTATTGCTAAAGTATGGTACAGTATGTTATGCATGCTACTATTACTTACTGTGATTGATCAATCAATGCGCATTCACCGAGGCTTCTCCTGGCATTCCCTCCATTCACACGGGGGGTATCATAGGAGAACACTTGAGAAAGCAAGACGGGTGAGACCTGGGTTCCATACCTCCGAACCAACAATTTGAGCCCCAACAATTTGAGCCGCAAAGCCTGTTTCAAAGTATCGTCAGGCAAACATAATGTGCTTAAGCCACCTTACCAACGTCTGGAGGCGCAAATCCGGGGTATAGCGCCGGACAAGTGCTTCTACTATACAAAATCCCGTGGTGCAAGAAGGTGAAGTTCGTTCTCTATCCACACACCACGAGCAACTCACCAGTGATAAAATCAATACCAAAATCGCCACCCTTCATGACAGAAGCCACAGGCAGGGTTCAGGGGATTATGGATCGCAATTGTGGCTTGCATGCGAAAATGGATTTTTCAACCATGGGCGTGAATAGGGGTGATGAGCCCCACCCCTGTCACCTTCTGCATGCCATACTCCCCAGCAGACAAAAAAAAAAAAGGAACTTTCCAAGCGCAAAGGCGCTTTTCACCCTCTCTCGCTTGATCCTGAAGAAAAGGAGAAGGGAGCACAGTCAACCTATTTATTCTCCCACCTCGGCTCCCGCCCCCGAATGGGTAATAATTTAACCCCTAACCACCACAATCCGTTTCGCATAGTACCCAGAACGGTAGGCGGTGCAGGGGCCACAATCCCGGGGTTGGAAAAGACGGCACGCTAGCCACTATTTTGGGCATATCCGCTGCGCCACGAACCGAGTGAGGATTGATGAAGGGGTCGTGCTGTTGCGGTATGTATCGTAGGCGCTTAGTAAATGGCGGAGTAATGCGGAGGAGTAGGGTAATAAATCTCGGGGTTGATTATGGTACTGTGTATGATATGTAGGAATTAGTGTGGGTATTGGGTAAGTCGGGCTCGTTGAGGGTACGATATGGTGGTGCGGGGGGGGGGGGGAGGGAGTAAGCCGGCGGCTAAAAGTTCCATTCTCCTCAGATATCTATATGAGGGTCCTGCTATGTCTGGGGGGAACTTTTGGTCGGATTGCCCCGTTTGGGAGCGGAGTATATTCGTACCTCTGACCGGTGTTTAAAGTGGATGCCTTATCCCGCCTTACGGTGGCTTTTGTGTGGATTCAATGAGACAGAGTCACTATGGGGAGATATATCCTATCGTTGTTATCCAAGGCGCACTGTGTGGCTGCATATGATAACCAAATTTCTTGCACTCTGGGCTAAAATTACCCTGATAGGTTGCGATAAAAAAGCCCCCGTTCAGTGATGGAAACCTACTATGGGCACACGTATTTTCTCGCCAGTGGAGGGAGGAGCGTAGGATCTGGACATTCTCTCCCGATCCTCCACTCATATTGCGCCCTTGACACACACACACTTGCCGATTAAACCGCCCTAGAATTTGGCTTTCCTTCTCTTTTTTGGCTTCCTCGCGGGTGCGCTTGATGCTAAAGATAATTGGGCAGGCTGTCTCTGGCAGCACCCTCCCACGTCTATTTCCATGGGAACGTTTCATCGATGAGAATCTTAAGAGGTGGGCTGAATGTGAAAGCAATTCGCTCCAGCCACTGTGGCATTGGGGGTTGCGCCAATTGAAGGCCTATGGATGATCTTGGTGGTAATAGCCAGCCAATTGAACGCACCCTGGCAAACCATCGGTTCGATACGCACTGGCCTTCAAAACTCGCCTTTTCACGTATCATTTGTACGTGATATAGATCAAGAGGCTTTATGCATGTCTGCGGCACTGGAGTGATCGAGCGAAAGCTGGAGCCGGATGGGCCTAGTGTCACGAATAGCAGCACAACTATTGGCCAAGTTTGTTTCAATTTGTTTCTTTTTCTTCCGCTTCTCGTTTTCTTTTTTCTCTGATCCTCCACTCTCTGGGCATTCGGAACTATCCAGACATCAGGGGTTTTACTTTTAGGTTTTACTCTTTGCTTTTGATTTTCGTTTCTTCTTGAAATGGATGCAAGTTTGTTTGCTTTGGTGGTGATGCATTGCATAGGGTTTCTTGCGATATTCTGGGCTGTTTATCGGAAGCAGATGTTTCCTCCACACACACACAACTCACAATTCCCCCGTGGAGCGAGGAGGAGGAGCAGGAGGAACGGAGGAATGGCGCACCATTCTGAGCTCGATTCGAGCCATACAGTATCAATAGGCAAATTCTGCATGCAAGCCCGCATAAATAGATGAGGAATTTAGCCTGGCGGGAACAAAGTTATTTCAACCACCGCATCCTCACGGCCATCCTTATAGATGACTCTGGACCGTAATCTCGTGCTACCGCCCTTGTCTAACCCAGACGCCCGTCCGGAACGGGCCCGAATTCCCGCACTCGCCTGGCTATCCACCAGCTAAGATATGGTATCCTCCATCATCGCCGCACTAGTGCTAAACCATAATGGTAAGTATTATATTGTGCCATAGGGCAGGAAGGTTTTACTCTAACCCTCCTCTCCCCCGCATGTGTATCATAAGTAAACCCGGGACGGTGGCGCGATTCTACCGAGATTCCTGAAACCCACTCTAATCCACCCTGTCCTCCCCTCCCCCCCTTCCCGCTCAAACTCATTGGGGCAGGCGGTTTGTTAGAAGAGACCAAATTTGGAATGATCGGTTGCACATGAAACTCGCTTGTGCGGGGGTTTATTTCGGTTTGGGATTCACCGGATGTCTTGGCGTGTCCGCTTTGGGTGTGTGTGTGTGGATGGCAGGCCAAGTTTCTTGGGCTGGTGTTGAGTGTGTGTGGTGGTGGTGGTGGTGGTGGTGGGGGGCGTCTATCGGGTCTTTACCCGGCTAAGATGATAGGGAGTTATGCGCGATTTACGACCTGCGCGGATCAATGTGATTCCTGGGTCTGGGTTGGCGGTGGGGGCGTGGTAGGCGCGGTGTGTTTTTTCTTTTTTCTTTTTCCCTTTTACTTTGGAGCACTCTCGTCAGGTGTTTTGGTTGGATGACTAAGGGTTTTGTTGTTGGTTGGGGCGTGGACTTTGCAGACTTGGTATGTGCTCGCTGGTGGCTTATGATACTGGTGATAATAGGACTGGTGGTGTTGGTCTGGTTGTCAACTTAAAACATCGCCGTTACCGTTACCATTATGCTGCCTTGTGTGAAGTGCCGAGATGTCCTCCATTCGTTATCTTTTGTCGATAGTCATTTGTATGTTGAGATCCCGTCATTATCAAACAGCACGCACACAGCTTCAACCTATGGAATCGTCCCCCATCCCCCAGGGCTTCCTTCCTATCAAGACCATGGCGACGACGACGACGTGCACAGTCTCTAACAAAGGCGCACGCCCATGAAAACAGTGTAAAAACGGGGCATGTGGACAGTCACATATGATATTCCGACATCATGATGTGTTGTTGACAGCTGGTACGTTTATAGAATCTATCCAGTAGAATGATAGTAGGGACCTTATGGAAGATCAAAACCATAAGGAGCAACACGAGACCCTTGAGAGTAGAATCCTCCTTTCTCTATGTATATTCCAAATCGATTTCCAATTATCCTGGGAAAGTTCCACCGATATCCCACTTCAACTACCGCGCCTCCTTATCCTCCTAATACCAATTTTCCGCCAACGGGGAGCGCAAATTCCTGATTGCTTTCGCAAAAAAGATTATAATTAGATATTTGCATTGGTAGCGAAAAAAATAGGGAAGAAAAAGAAAGAAAACTCCCCGAACCCTACCCATTCCAGATGCAAGGAGTTATCAAACATTCAGATCATTGCAACTCCATTCCTCTCCCAGACTAGAACATTACTAACCAGTCGGCAACCATACTGTGCCCCTAGACCGCGGCCCCTGCCACAGTGCTAGATAGAATAAAATAAAAAAAGCTACTGGCCGGAATAGCACAGTGCTTATCACAATAAGTTGCCCCATAGGCGAGAATCTAGAGATCTATGGCGAGGCAGTTATTTTACCCAACAAATACCAAACTGTTGGGCATGCCACTTGCTATATCAAGTAGGGCTCACGACGATAGGAGGAGGGGAAGGTAAAGTAAGGGGATGCGATCTTCATTGGTCGTCACTCGCCGTCTTGGTTGGAATTTGGTGTTTACCCGCCGGACAGACTAGTCTCTCTTCGCAACTAGTTACTTTTCACCGCTAGTTCTTTTCATCTCCCCCCTTGACTCTCGGATGTTCCCTCCAATTTCACCTCCATGCCGCATTAATTATGCTATGCCGCTTCTCATCATTTGTCATCCCTTCCTTTGTTTTCTTTCTTTCCGGGTTTTTCCATATATCGCCGATCTTGGCTTTTCCTTTCGCTTTCCCTTCTTTCTGTTTCTACACCTTTCTTGATAGTGGATATAAACCCACCCTTGCACATGCAGTAGGCAATCGGGTTTCTTCTCTCTCTCTCTAGCTACACATAGTTGCGATATTGTGTGAGTGCATTTGGCGGGATACTTGGGCGATCCGCTGTCTTCTTTGTGTGCGCCAGTGAGTGGGCGGAGTAATTGATGAGGATTCTTCCTTCCTTTGTACGCACTGCACATGAATAGTGTAGCCTAGTGTGGTGTAGCAAGGAGGCGGGGGGGGGGGGGGGGGGGTATAGTCGGGGGTTTAAATAATTCAAAGT
>Ga0307509_10000653_pt1 | contig 58859 bp, 69 predicted proteins | sample 10_EM_MG_FD_202245 | JGI IMG/M metagenome (GOLD analysis project Ga0307509, IMG submission 202245) | Populus trichocarpa ectomycorrhiza microbial communities from riparian zone in the Pacific Northwest, United States - 10_EM | ecosystem: Host-associated > Plants > Roots > Unclassified | place...
GCCCCCCCAGGCTGGGCCAGATGTGTATCGGTACTTTAACACAAAATTAAAGATTCGGACGGAGTGACATTGATAATATCTATGTTGCAACCACCCATTTTGTTTGTCACACCGTCCGAAGCATTAATTTGCGCCCCCAAGTTTTCTGATCCTGAGGAGTAAGCAAGTTAACCGCAACTCAGGATCAGCGATGGAGTAAGTTACCCAGTAATTCTGTATATTTTATCCCGCCGCAGCTGAGCCAGTATCCAAATAGCGCCACCGCAGCGCAGTGCCGGCAGGCTACTCCCGGAAGGGGGGCCGGTCCAACTTACCGTATTGTGTCTGGCTTTCAATATTCGAGGCGTCGCTGTCACACACTATCACTCGAAAATGCCCACCTAGCCCCACATTCACCAGAAATAGTTATAATACGGTATGATACCTGCTCTTGCGTCATTTCGACACTTTTTTCAGGACGGCCGATGGAAGTGTGCCCCCCGCATCTACCTGCCGTTGTGATGGCATCATACCTTCCGTGATGGGTCTGAGTTGTTGGGTTTGTGGGGTACGGTACGGTAGGTTGGTCGGTTGGCTGAGTGTGCGGAGATTAGACCCCGCGTCGGAGTTTTTATCATATCCGGCTTGGCCTTAGGCTCGAGGGTTGCTTTTTCGGGCATAGGGTAAATTGGTATGATACGGAAGGGGAAATGGGAATGGCTCAGTATGGAATTTTTGGTCACGTTGTCTATCTATCAGTGGTGATGGGGGGGGGGCGTTCTGGTTTTATGATGGCGAGGGTGGCTTCTTTGGATACAATTGATAAAGTTTACATAAAGTCTCGCTCGGGGATGGGCCCGGCCAGCGGCGGGTAGGGCGGCCCCGTCGAAGGGTGTGTACTATACGGTATGAATGTATGAGATTTAACCGGCTGGGGCGGCTACTAGTAAGGAAGTTATGATTATGATATAATAGGAACCTACAGTACGGTACATGTGAGCCTAGTGAGTGAATAGGTGGGGGGAAAGCTTCTTTCTCATCTTCTCTGGGGTGTGCTGTGGGACTTGATCGGGCAGAGCGCTTAACCGTATGATTGATTGATTGATTGATTGATGGGTGGATGGATGGTGAGGAAGATGTTTTCCGTCCCCGGCGAAGAACCTACCATACCGGTATGTATAATACTGTAGAGCACTGTATGGCCTGCCTACGAACCGGCTGGGATATGCAAAGAACCTGGGGGAACTAATGTTTTACGCTCGTCGGGAATTCTACCGGTGGTGGTAGTGGATAGGTAGTCGCAGCATTGATGCTAGGAAGGGTGAAAGGTAGGTTTGCTGGGACGAGTACCCGGGAAAATGTTTTCGTACGAGATAGGGATGGTCAACTAGAAAAACAATCCCTGTCTTGCGCAGTACGAAAACGTATGATATCCACGGGTACTTTCATTATTATTGTGATCTTTTACGGTATATTTGTTGTAGGGGTTCAGACATAGCGGAGGTGGGATATGTTATGGTAGTGCTGCCTGCTGGGCTGCTGGGTTGGGATGTTTCCTCTGTGAGGTGAGGGTGCTGTTCGAGATGCTGCAATCTGGAGACGCACCTACTCTAGATTATCTTGGAGAGTGGTAAGGTACTAGTACGATACGTTAGTGCAAGAACCAATAAGTGTCAACTGGACTAATGTGAGGTCCCGAACACGGAACAACCAGCCCAATGTCGACCCAAGCCGAAAAGAAAAACGGAAGGTAGGCAAAATGGAAGGGAGAATAAAAACATACTCGAGTACAGCAAGTTTTTATTTTTATTTTTAAATCCGTTGCCCTGGGTAGGAGGGGAGTTACTTGTATTATCTCGAGACTCGAGTTGCTGTGGATTCGGAGGTCTTGGCAGCGTAATGCACCACACAACACAAGTTGCCCTGGGCCGCGCCACAGGCTATCATTCGAAGTCCTTTACTGGTGGTTGCTTTCGTGGCCGCACCTGGTTTGCACTCTTCCTTCCATTCTTGCTATCCTAATTTACTGAGAACCATGAGGGGTGGCCATCTCGACCAGTGAAAAGGGGATTTGCATGTTTATCCTGCCCCTCCCACTGTAATACTCGAGTACTCGTACCGTACACTTTCTCGCCCGGTTATGGGGAACGCCAAGAATTCTGGATTTTTGGTTCGTTATAGCGAGGTTTTGGGAGAAATTCCTTGTGGAGAGGTCCGTCTGTCTGTATGGAAAAAGGGGTGGAGATTCCCAAAGGGTTCGTTCGTAGTGGCGGGGTTCCCCCTATCAAGAGTTTCATCATAACGAGGTGCGGCTGTAATTCTTTTTGTATTCCTTTTCCCCAGTGAATTGGTTGTGTATCATAATATTATGATGACTTGCTTGGTTGGTGCACTCGAGGTTCAGCAGTGGCGCGCGATGTGTGTGCGAGGTTTGGTATGATACGAGTACCGGTAGATTAACCTCCAATCTAACCTAAGGTAACCTTTGTTGCAACGGGTCCAGTCTGATGCTGAGCCTTGGCCTTGGCTCTCCCTGCTCCCCGGACAGACCTTTTCCACCCAGGGGCCAACTCTTCGCTTCTCCTCTTCTCATCCTGCCTGGCCCCCAAGTTTCCCCTTAACTCCCCTTCCCTTCTTGCTCCTTCCTACCACCTTTAATCTTTCTCATTCCTTCTCTCCCTTCCCTCATCCTCCCCCAATCCTATGCTCCTTCACCCCCTCATTACACAATTATGAAGACATCCGATATTCTCTACTTGCTTGCTCATCCTAATCAATTGAGGGCGATCATTCAATGGCAAGCTTTCCACTCATCCCTTACTTTCTTGGCCCCTGTTTTTGCTTTTCGTGCACAAGGTATGCGTAAGCTAAACGTCTCTTCTTGATAACTTGTACAGGAAAATCTGGCACAACCCACTTCACCAGCGGAACATTGAGAACGAGTCTCTCACCTTGCAGAGATGTTTTGAGTTCCTGGACCTCACCTCACGCTCTTTCAGCGCTGTTATTCAGGAGCTGTGCCCTGAGCTTTGCGTCTCAGTGGCGCTCTTCTATCTTATCTTACGTGGTCTCGACACCATCGAGGATGACATGACCATTCCACTAGAAACCAAGGAGCCCCTTTTGCGCTCTTTTGATGAGATTCTCGACAAAGAGGGTTGGACTTTTGATGGCAATGGGCCTAAGGAGAAAGATAGACAGCTCCTCGTCGAGTTTAGCACAGTCATCAAGGAGTTTGCGGTATTGCCCGAGAGCCATCGGGTGATTATCAAGGACATTACTAAGAAGATGGGGAACGGGATGGCCGACTACGCCAACAATGCCGAGCATAATGTTAACGGGGTCAACACAATTGCTGATTACGACCTGTATTGCCATTACGTTGCCGGCTTAGTTGGTGACGGGCTGACACGCCTTTTCGTTGACACTGGGAAAGCCAACCCGGCTCTCCTTGAGAGACCTCACCTGATCAACTCGATGGGTCTTTTCCTCCAAAAGACCAACATTATTCGTGATTACAGGGAGGATCTCGATGATAAACGACGATTCTGGCCTAAAGAGATCTGGACGAAGCATATTGAAAAATATGAGGAATTGCCCTTACCGGAGAATGAGGAGGCGGCCTTGAATTGTATCTCTGAGATGTGTTTGAACTCTCTTCAACATGCTGATGAGTGCTTGTTCTATCTTGCTGGAATCAAGGACCAGAGCGTGTTCAATTTTACCGCTATTCCCCAGGTCATGGCTATTGCTACCTTGGCCTTGGTATTCCGGAATAAAGAAGTCTTCCACAAGAACGTGAAAATTCCTAAGGGTGAGGCCTGCGAGCTCATGATTGAGGTTGGAAACCTGCGATCTACTTGTGATATCTTCCGGAAGTATATGAAGATCATTCACAAGAAGAACACTCCTAAAGATCCCAACTACCTTAACATCAGCGTCACTATCGGCAAGGTCTGTTCTGCCGTATTGATTTAGGTCTGGTCCCCGTTGCTTACTGTGAATACAGGTTGAACAATTCATCGAGTCCATCTTCCCAACCCCGGTTGGGCCCAAGGCCATTGCGGAGCGTGCGCAGATGCGAGCTACGGGCGAGACACCAGAGCAAGCGGCGGCAGCAAAGAAGGAGACGATGTTCTTGATTGGTGCCATTGTTGCGACCTTGAGCGTAATCTCTGGAATAATGGTAAGGCCATATGCGAGTATCCTATTTCCCCTAAAAATGTGCTAATTGGAACCCGAGATCTTCGTTGCCTGGCTGATGGGAGCCCGCTTCGACCTTGCTTTCCAGGAGCTCCGGAAGGGTAGCTTCAGACCCCCACACTACAACCCAGTTGCCGATGCTCCTCACGGCGAACTCTAATTCATCCACTCCAATCTATTCCGATATACTGCCTTTTCTTCTTTTCCTCTTAATCACGTCAGGATATCTTTGGAGAACTAGTGAAATGATAGAGGCGTTATGCATACTTCCTTTCATCGACCATTTGACGCTCAATCTGTTTTTGTTTTTTTCCCAAACGCGACGGCTCTTTTTCGCAAGGTTAACCGGTGATGTATACCACCTCCCTTTTTGTTTGCGGCGCTGTGGGACCCCTCTTCCTTTGCTTTACAAGAATTTGGGAAAGGTGGTATTGGCGCCGGTCGCTGCGTTTTGTTTGATGTACCTCCTGCTCCCGTGGTATGTGCCCGTCCACGGTTGGGCCGGGTTGAATGAATGGGTCGGGGTGTTTGATGGTAATATACGGGATAACCCTTGTTTTGTTATTCTCCTTTTCCCGTCAAGATACGATGTGATTTAATGTGATATATAGCACATATGTCAAATTACAATGCAACATTTTTCACTGGTTGCGGTTGTGCCGAAAATGTGCTTATATTGATGTGTGATTTCTCGGCGACGAGGATTGGTCTTTTGGACGGACCGGACTCAGGTCTGTTTAGGGGGGCTGGTTAAAGCACTACATGCGGTATTTTTGTGTAGATGGAAAGTGTTGGTTATGGTGACGGCGGTGGGGGGAGACCTACCGGTAGTAGTAGTGGTGGTAGTGGCAATAGCAGTGGCAGTAGAGGTAAAGTAGGTCAATGAATGAAACTTTGATATTACTATAAAATTCAAAGTATGGCTCTACTCCCCCCCCAATAACTGCGGGATTCTTTGTGAACTTGTGAAGTAACCTTCGCCTAAACGTATAGCGCTATTGGTAGACCATTGTCTCGCGAACATCATTGTCTCGCGAACATAATACTTGCATAGGAACTAGTTATGGTATTTGGACCCGCTTTCCCCAAGCTAAGATTTCCGAGAAAGGGAGATTTTTCCTCTATTAGCGGAGGCCAATAATCATACAAATGCTTTTATTCAGGGAATTCCCGTAACAATATCTTCCTTCCACCTTATGATAATCCCCCATACCTAACCATATGATACCGTACCAACCGAACCACCCAGCCCATCTAAATAAGAAAGAAAAAGAGAGGAAGAAAAATGCAAAACGTAACATGAAAAAGCTCTGTTCCCATTTTAAACCCCCGTACCCACATGCCAATACCGAATTCTGGAAGGAAGAAACCCTGGAGCACAATTTATAAGGGACGAAAAGGGAAAACGGGGGGAAAGGAAAAGAGGAATACGGGCAGATGAATGATGAAATGCGGGATGGGGTAGGCAAGTAGGTGGGCAGGTTTTATAGATTGCACAGGGATGCGGGGTAGTGTAGGTTAGGTAGTGTAAGTAGACAAGGCCCGGGTTGTATCATAGGTGCTGAGGCAAATAGAGGAAGAAAGCCTTTATGAGTATGATACCGATAGGAAGGAAGAAAGGAAGGAACGAAGAGAAGCTTTTATAAAACATGGTAAAAAGCAAAACAAAAAACAAAAAAACGCCCCCGATCACCACACCAGGTCACTGAGGTGAGAATTGATTTGATAGAAAGGAGATATGTGAGAAAAATAAACAGAACAGACGAGGACCGTCTTATTTCACTTAAAATCTTCGACTGCCGCCAGAATTGAATCCCCAATCGTTGCGTCCGCCGGCTGAGAGCTCTCTTCTGAGGCCGCTCTGAGCACCGAAGTCACTGCCACGTTGGAAGGAGGATCCACTGTTGCCGTCACCGCGTTGGGGAGCTGGGCCTTGGCCGAAGCTGCCTCTATCGAAGGAGCGATCGCGGCGCATGGAGCTCTGGCTGTCAAACCTTTCGTTGCTGTTGCCGCGGTCATAGGATTGGTCCCTTCTGGCGAATCCGATACCACTGTTTCCGCGGCTGTGGGATTGGTCCCTTTGGCCGAATCTCTCGTTGGTATTGCCGCGGTCGTAGGATTGGTTTCGACTGCCGCCAAATGATTGCTTGGCTGTATCCCAGGGCTGGTTACGGCCGTGTCCAGATGCAGATCCCCGTTCAGTGGAGGCTGCTCTCCTGGCGGCTTGCTGATGATCAATTTTCAAAAGCTACAATTTTTTCATTAGTCAGGACGCGATTAAAGAATAGGGGTTGGTAGAACATACTTCTACTAAGCCCTCGGCGAAAGCTTCGCGAGCCCTATCATCGGCCAAAAAGCTATTGTCCCGCGAGCTCCTCCTCCAGAGGCCGCGGAAGGCATGGCCAAGCAACTAAAATCTCATTAGCGTGCGTCTATAACGAGCATAGAGGGAATGCATACTCTATCGAGGCATATTCTAAAATCCTTTGTCGTCTTCACGGCTTGTGGGGGCACTTGGAAAGGTAGCCAACCGTCGATCTCTATGATGGTACCGCTGGACTCCAGCTTTCCACCAAAAAGGATAGCCATGAGGGGCCTAGCTTCCGTAACAGTCCGCAAAAGAAGGGTTCCACCATCATTACTTTTTGCTTTGGTTGTGAAGGTTACGAGGGTCCCGAAAGGCATGCCGGAGTCGCTCCGATTAGTATAGTGGATAGATGTTGGGTGAATCATAGAAAAGCTCTCGTTCGGTGTACGGAATCCTCTGCCCCCAGAAGCAACGGCAATATTGGGGTACATTCCCGCAAGCGTAAGCGCCTTGACGAGTGGGACATGATCCGAGAACTCATTTGAAGAGGGATGCCCAATTTCGGATCGGTTCCTCTCGTGCCTGCGTACCTGTGGTATTATACCTGCTTTGACAAGGAGCTCTTCGATCTGGAGGGTGGTTGCGTCCAAAGTCCTCAGCGCACCTCGGTGAAGGAAGTTCTCCTCAGCGAAGCGATGGGCTGCATGCATTCCGTCACGATCACGAATCGTCCGCCATTCACGGAAGGCATTCACTAATGCCATGTGATCGCTGCCGGTGTTTCTGACGAAGGAATTCCTTACACGGTTGGCCTCTGCTCTGCGCTCGGGGGGGGCGACAAATATATCGCGAACACCAGATGATGATCCCAAGATCATTATTGGATCTAAGCAACGGAAGATGACGGCAAGGAGGATCATCTTGCCAAGAGCGGGCTCAACGGGCCTATCAAAGTCAGTGGAACAAATTCCTATAAGTCGATCGTGCATAACTTACATGGTTGCAAGGACGCGTCCGAGCTGGGTTAATCCCTCATCTTCTGTGAGAGCTCCCAACAAACGAAGCTGGGTCAGTGAGGCTTCAATTGCATTGCGTGAAGGGGGTTCGATGGCCTCCGACAAAAACTGGGCGACCGAATCCTTAAAGCCTTGGGCCTTGATATCCAAGCAAATCTCCTGAAGGTCTGATCGAAGCATCTCCGGGAGCCCAGTACCACGTAAAGAATCAAATCGTGATTTGCCGAACAAGGCGTAGTAATTTCCGTTTTGGACACGACCTGCTCTGCCAGCCCGCTGCTTGGAATTTGATTTACTGATCCAGGTACACACAAGTTGGGTAATTCTCCGTGCTTGCTCATATTGTTTCTCTCGCAACTTTCCACTATCTACGACGTATTTGACGTCAGGAATAGTGACGGAGGTTTCTGCAATATTGGTCGAAAGAATGACCTTCCGGCAACCTTCCGGTACGTCTTCGAATACTTCATTCTGGTTCGGAATAGAAGAATGGAGCATGCTGAGCTTAAATTTTGATTCGTCCTTGAAATCGACATCTAAGGGCCTTTGTGTTCGAAGAACCTCATCCACTGCTTGTATCTCCTCGAGCCCAGGTAAGAAGACCAAGATAGCGCCATCATCACTGATCCGGGTGATATGCGCTACAGTAAGTGCAATAAGTCCAATAGGAACGAGGGCGTCTTCCTTCTCGCTGGAAACTACGGCTTGACCATCGGAACCAAGTTTGATTTCCTGCTTCCAATTAATCGTGGCATCAACAGCATCATCTTCCATCTCGCCTCGAGCAGATGCGGCCCTTGACGGAACCCTTGACGGAACTCGGGAGACATCTCTAGATATTGACTGCTCCACACCAAGATAGAGGCGGGTATCTTCTTCGCGAAGTGGGGAAAGTTGATGGGGTGAATATGTGCCACGCAAAGTATCCTGGATTTCTTCCAAATAGACCTCCTTTACTGGAAATGTGCGCCCGGGCACACTTAGATTGGGGCATGGAACATATTTGCCATCGGCGTTCGTATGTTGGAAGTAATTCGCAAAGAGTTCTGTGTCCATGGTAGCGCTCATTAGTACAACCTTCACCTCGGGTAGACCTCTCTCTATCCTGTCAGACATGACTCGTTTAAGAATAATTAGTAGAAAATCGATAAGTATATCGCGTTCGTGGACCTCGTCGATAACAAGGTGCGTGATTCCGTCCAACGCTTCATCCGCAGAGTTGCGGAGCTGTTGCAGCAATATACCAGTAGTACAGTAGGTGACACTGCCACCTGCAATAGGTAATTTGGCATCAAATCGAACTTGGTAACCAATAGATTTCTGTAGCGGTTCGTTTCGTTCTACAGCTACTCGTGCAGCTACAGAGGTGGCGGCGATACGTCTAGGCTGGGTGCAAATAATATTACAGCTCGCACCCGTCCCATTTTTGGTCGCCTCCTCTAACAAAATTTGGGGTACCTGGGCTAAAAATAGTAAGTAAAAAGCTCCGAATCCAAATTGTATAAGGGATGAGAACTTACTGGTTTTACCGCTGCCAGTTGCACCTACAATAATACTCACAGCATTACTGGTGACAATATCTAAAACCTTTGCTCGATACTGATTCATTGGCAGCTCCTCACGCTTGGTCCTCAAAGTCTCCAATTTAGGGTCCTTCAAGTACTCTTCATATGATTCTAGTAATCTTTTGCTCTTTACCCCCACAAAGGCCGGGTCCAGTGCCCTGCGGGGTCCGGAACGCCAAGCGTTTCGTTCTTCCTCCTCCATTCGATCTTCTTCGTCTCGACTCCGGGGCAAGCCAATACACTTCACGGCGTGTAGCGTGTCCGTCATGGTACTTATACAGTCCCTATCAATGCTAATCCAGGAAGGGAGCAATGGTTTTAGGAGTTCCCCGTTTCCGAGTCTTAGAGCTTCTATAAATTTCGGAAATAATTCGGGGCGTATCTGCTTCAATCCAATTGCGCCTGTAAGGTATGCCGCAGTTTCGGCGTACTTCTTACCGACGAACTCTACAGGTTCCCCAAGAGGCTCCTCGTTAAGAACCATCTGAGCTCTAAATGATCCCCCTGAGCCCTTCCTTCCGGAGGTTTGTTTAAGGACGACATCATAGCGCGCTTGTTTATCGAACATCTTGAAGAATTCGAAATATTTTCGCGCATTTCGGCTGTTGATGCTCGATATATCCTTCACTATGATTGTAGAGCCTCCTTGTTTAGAGTGAAATTCTTCAGCTTGTCGTTTAAACTCCACGGAGGCAACAATTTCAGCATTTTTGAGCTCGGACGCACGGGCTGTGGCTAGAATATTTTGCTGTAGAAATCCTATAGTAACCTCAAACAACCCCTTCCGGGTGCCTGGTCTTCTGGTCTCTCGAACATTGACTGTTGGCACAGCATCAAATCTCGCGCAATAATCGTAGATGTCCATTTTAGCGTCGGCTTCATCGTTCAGCAATTCTTTATCATGGGCACCTGCGCTCTCTGTATTATTAATAAGTTCGTGAAGCATACCCTTCTGATGAAGTTTCAAAATTAGGTGTCGGCACGCCGACTTCTCAGCTACTTTCTTCACTTCAGATCAGCAAACCGAGCTGCCTGATTGTGGTAGAACAGCACACCATACCTTATTCTTGGCATCACCACAAGCTTCCATCTTTGTCCGATCCGGGAGGGTGGTGATAACAGTACACCTGTATATGCCGCCCTTGTGCGAAGCAAAAGAAGACTTGGCTGCAATTCCCTTGAAATCCCATAAAAACGCTTTCGGGTTTGTGAAAAGAGTTTCAGGGGCGTTCTTGTAGTCATCGGGCTGCGGTTGCTCAAAGTTTTTGGTCAACCAAATGTCGTCCACGGTTTCGGTCTTAAGACTCTGCGATCCGCGTAAGGGTTGCGTTTGTCGCCCGCGCTTTGATGGAGGTGATCGGCCGTCTCTGGAAGTCTCCCGATATCCACCGCCACTCCGACCTTTGTTCGCCCCTTTGGCGGGGGGATTTTTAACTTCTGCGTTCCTTCCCCTCTGTGATCCGTGCGACATTGATTGCTGCCCTCCTTCGCCTTTAGATCTCCAATCCCGCGACAAATCCCTAACAGGATTGACTGGACCAAGCCCATCGTACTGTGTCCATGCCTCCTCTTGTGCGGCGTGGGCGGACGCCCAGCGGTCCTGGCTATCGGGTACTGAAGTCCTATTCAAAGAGGGACGCCATGTGCTTGATAATGAGTGTGCGGCAAAACCTTTGCCTGGGGATTGATGCTGCATTATCAGTCGCAAATGTGAAAGCTGTAAGTTTGGTGGTAGTATTAGCGGTTAAAAAGTTCTTCTAAAAGGTGAGCAAGTAAAATAGAGCGTAATAAAGGAAAATATAAAGACGAGGGTATATGCCAAAAGAGAAAGTAAAGGAAGAGTTTTCGTGTCAGATGTAAAATACAAGACAATGAACAGAGAGAAAGAAAGAGAGGAAAACCGGGGTGGTAAGAGATGATGGTAGGGGCGTGGGTGTGGACGTGGGCGTGGGCGTAGACCTACCGGGAAACGCCTCATGTCGCGAGAGAACTGGAGCCCCAATTGAACTTCTGTATTCTCAACCGCCTTTCCGTGACAAAATACTTGTCGGAATAACTGTGGATGAGAGGAATTGTGTACAACAGAGAATTCTCAGCACAGCTGGGAGGTGCAAAGTAGAAAGTGGGAGAGTGTTGTAAAGGTTTGCCGGAATATTGTCCATCATCCCCATTTTTTTCTCCCCTTCTCTTTTTTTCTACCATCAGTAGCGCTGCCCTAGCCCTTTGCAGGGCCTTGGCAGCGGCGACAGCCGCATCTGTGCTAAAAGCCCCTCTTATCAGGTTAAATGGCGAGAAAAATTCAAGGTTATCACTTCAGGCCATCAACTTACAAAAATTAAACGCTGTTAATACATTAGGATACCAGCATTCCAAGTTTATTTCAATGCGATATTTGACTGGGGTTTAAAATACACAAGGCATACTTTAGGTAATGTGGGTTGCTTGAATTAACTGTACTGGTATGATATTACACATGACATAACAAATACATACAAACCTCAAAGACCTACTAAACTATCAAGCTATCATCTATTCTATGAAGTCCCGATTTGTCGATGGCGTAGGTGTACGCGCTTCTTCTGGTTTCAAATTTGTGGTAGTGGTGTTGGCTGGTGGGTTTGGGCCTTCGTTTTTCTGCTCAGGTATACAGCACGGTTAATTTTGACAACCACAGTATCATTCCTTCCAAACGCAAGGACTCAGAGGTTAGGTTAAACCAGGTATCTATGAAGAAAATGGCTATTCAAAAGTAGTCTATCGTAGTGTACAAGTAGATCTCTAAAATTTCGGGAAAGCGGTGGATGGGGGCTAGAAGCTAGATACCAACACTGAAAGTGAATATACTATCCATTGAAACCCATTGCCTCCCGCACTTATCAAGGTATCTCTGGACGACGTTCGCGATCACGTCAAACAACACTTGATTCCGCAGAGCCAATGCCTTGACGGCATCTGCAAAACCCCATAGCAGCGTGTTAGTAGCCGCACACCGTAATGTAGGTGAAACAGAGAGGGGGTAAAACCAACCTTGCTTCTCTGAACCACCTCCGGACTTCGCTATTGCCTTCCCAACGTTGAAGAGGCTGGAGAAATATAAGAGTTGGGTGTACAACATCTTATCTGTGTACTCATATCGCATGACGCCCCGACAACCATCTGCAAGTCTGTTAGGCCCAAGACAACGTTTCCCATAGACGTTCATTTGCCGTGTTCTGTTTCCACAGGCAGCATCATCGCAGACTAGCCAGGCTTCATAATATTTTGATGTTAATTGGCGGATTTGGCACTCAATTTGCGCCACAATCGATGGGACGCTGAACACCTTGTTGCAAGACGCATTTTTACAAACGATCCCTTCGTGAGAGCAGCACTCATAAGACAAAATTGGCCCTTCAAAATGGAATGATTCTCCACAAGCCCGGCATTGCAGTTGAAGCCTAACGGCATCCTTGAACCTCTCCTCATCTGGAATGGTGGATTCCAAGGGATGGATGGAGCGGTCTTCTTGATCTGGGGCATTGGTAATCTGGTATTTGCGTGTATCAAGCCCAAGGCACTCTGCCAACCTCATAGCGTCTGTTCCTTCGATGCGCCCACAAAGACGTTCAATAGGTGGGAATATCTGCTTGATAAGATACCATTCCGCATCTACTAGAGGTTAATTGATATACGTGATATTGTTTAAAGGATTGAAACAAACCAGGCTTCAACCCGGAATCAACTTTCATGATGTCTTGAGGTGCATAAGCTCGGTCGGAAACATTGTCTGTCGCTTCACTCCCTTCACCACCCGTGATAACATATGAAACAACATCGCCACTTTTTACGGGCTCCCCACGGGCCTTTTTCCGCAAAGCTACTTGAACCTGTGGCATGGTTTGCAGACTAGTGCCGTACTCGTCAAGATTTTTCCCGAGTCTCTAAGCTGTCGTTAGCCTAGCCTTTTGAGGCACCGGGAGGGACAGAAACTTACGGTATATATAATATATTTCATCAAAGGAAATGCATTCTCTCGAACCTTTTCAGCCAGACCACGGAGGTATTCATGGATCCTCTCGACAACAACCTCGGTGTCATCTCCCGAGAAGATCTCAGCCAATATATGTCTGACAAAATAATCAGTACCAAGAACGACGACTCTCGACGGTAAATCAACTTACGACGAGGCATCCTTCGATAGCTGACAATACTCCCTTCGCTTCATATCCAAGCCTTTCACCTCTAACTTCGTGGTTAGCTTTCCATTGATCTCAACATAATTTATTGCTGCATATTTCTTCTTTGCGTGTAACAGTAGTCGTTGGAACACATTATCGATGTCAATCTCGAGGAGTTTGTATTGCTCATTGACTTTTCTCTTGAAATCATTCCCGATTTTGATTGCATCGGCATAGTTGTCCACGCCAGTACTGATCATGACCGAGTCAGTGTCACCATAGATGACTTGCAGGTTGATACTCTCTGCAAGTTCTTTGGTGCTCCTCAAAATCTCACGTCCTTTATGAGTTGTAAGCATTGCCAGGGGGCGAGCGTAGAACCTCGAGCGAGTATACCCAAGACATCCGTACATAGAATTCGCTGTAAGTTTCAGGGCTTGCTGTTTGATGTCCCACTTCAAAAACAGTTAGCCTAAATCCCTAGAACGCCTGAGTAAAGGGTCACCTGTGATTTTTGGATATCAGTAGCCGTCCTGTCTTTCATGAGATTCTTGACGATCTTTCTGCGTTGGACAAGCGTTGAGATAAGTCTGGGCAATATCCCTAACGCCTGTGCTTCGGGCACATCGGGAACCTTCTCTTCAGCCTTCAGAATAATTCAGGTCAGTAAGAAGCACATCACGCCGAATGTTAGGACAGACGCCGCTGAAGGGTCAGGCCTAGGAAATATTCTAAGGTAGCTTACCGAATCATCCCTCTCGACGGTCGTAAAACAGATATTAAACTCTTGGATGATACTGGGGTATAGGGAGTTGAAGTCCATGACAAGAATGAATTTGTCGTAGAGGCCTTTCTCTGGCTCAAAGACTAAACCACCCTTGTACTTCTCTTTCTGCTTGACCTTACCGCCCTCATTTTTCTCCCCATTCCCGGCTCCGTCTGCTTTCTGAGTAACATTACCCTTCCCGTACACCTTGTCGGGGCAAATATACTTATTGCGGTAGAATTCATGAAGTAAAATGTATTCGTTGCGCTCAGCTCTCGTACCGCTCATAGTTCTGGCCCATGAATTACCAGCAAGATTAGTGAGCTGTTTAGCAAGAGGCACTATCTGAATCTTGAGGGCAATGGCCGCGATGAAATATGTATCGGCTTCGCAATGCTGTACGTAATCAAGCAAACCTTTATCAGTGGCTGCCCAAGTCCTCAAAGCTTCAGCGTTATCTAAGTCTTGCCGCCTATCCCCTAATATTAGGTCACACATTTCTGTGAGACTCCAAGATTGGCATTGCGTCGTAAGGGACTATATTACTTAGGTCAGCTAAATCAACCGTAAGCTGAGATATGAGTAAAGAGTATGGACCTTTCCAAGATCGTTGGCAAGATCACAAATAAGTCTCCCAGAGACCAGTTGTCTCTCAGCAAAGAAGCTCCCTGACATTCGGCCGCCGTACTGAGGCCATACACTTCTCTTCATCCTTCCGAGTCGGTGCCAATAGGTAGTCTTGCGCTCTTTCATTCTATGCAGCAAGATCTCATAGTCGACACCTTCCAACTGATGCCCGATGAGAACATCGGGATCTATTTGATGAAGTTTGGCGAGGAATGTGCTCAAAAGCATGCTCTCTGTTCTCTGGGGGCTGATGGTTCCTCTACGGTTTTGAACAAGCCTTTCGAAGCCAGCAGGGTACATCGGACCAATTGGTCTAACCACGGAGAACATTTGACATGATAGTTTCTCTGGTGCATTTGCATCATTTAGTGATATGTTCTCGTATGTCCTGCAACTAATAGCAAGAATTTCTTGTTTGTTATCCTTGACATTCATGTGCGTGCGTAATGCAATACTCATCAACGTTAAAGGAGGGGGCTCCGATGAATCTGCATCACCGACAGTAGTAATCCGTTGCGGTTTGTCGACTTGGATCTCTAATTTGCACCACGATGACTGTAATATCCTTGTATTAGCTATTAAATCCCGAGTGACAAAGGAAGAGGCTTTACGTTCTGTACTGCGGTAAAATCGGCCCCTTCAATTTTCAACCAACAAGGACCCATAATGCTTCTGCAAAGCACAAATTGCTCGAAAAGAGCTGTGCTTGTTCCAAAAACACATGAGAATGTCTGCCCTGTAAGTTCATGGGATAACTGTGGCTCTGTGCCCCATTAGATATTGTTGGATACTGTGGCTGGCGATACATACTAGTATATGGATATAGAACCTTCAAGTAATCGCCTTCTTTGGGAATACCAGGAAGTTCAAATGCATACTTTCTCCGGGATGACTTGGCCTTAAAAACATCTACTCCACTGTGTTCCATGATCCCCGTGACCTCTTCGCAGACATCTCCCATTGCTACCACCTCATCAGTGTCCCGTTTATCCCCTAGGGCTAGTTAGCTCCATTCAGTCAGCCAAACCGCACAGGCCACTTACTGTATCTCGTTTCCCTTGGCAAGAAATATAGATTTCTATCTATTCCATCAATTTTTAGGAATGCACTGACATATTTCCCCGATTTTTTTTCTTGAACTTTGCCAAAGAGACAGAGGCTCCCGTGGACTTCAGTATAGTCTAGCCAAAACATTTTAATGGATCCATCTTCCTCAACAACGTCCCCGGGCCCTAGCTTTCCAAGTTCAAAGTTATCTAAAGCAGGAGAACTGGTAACATTATCCCCTCCAGCAAACGATGCCCAGGCTGTAGAGTCAATCGCTGCAACTGGCTTATTAGGTGCAGCTGCCTCTTGTTTCACAGTCTCACTCTTGGGCGCCGGCCTCGAAGCAACGATATTGACAGCTTGTGTCTTGATAGATTTACTCCCTTGAATCTGTGCGACCACAAGATCTTCCTCGCCATCCTCATCCTCATCTTTCCAATGCTTCCTCTTGAGGGCATCTGCGACTGGAGAAGATGGTGCTACCGGGGCGTCACCCATATCCACATCTTCATCAAAAGAACCATAATCTTGGTCATCACTCTCTGTATTTCCGGCTATGGGGGGTGGAGAGCTTGCAAAACTTGGTTCACCGCCTCCCTTCCCGGCCTGACGAGTTTGGTCCATCTTGACAGGTTTTGAGTCCTTGAGGGGAGGTGAAAGCCGGCGTACTTTTCTGACAGGCTCTCCCCTAGGCTTTCTGCTCATTAGCGGTATTGGCTCAGCCGGAGAGTTGTCATCGAATTCTCCCAGAAGGTCATTCATAAAGTCGAGGTTCTCTTCCTTCACCTTGGGCTACCATTCAGCGTATCAGCATTAATTCGGGGAGCAATTATAGGCGATAAGGAGAAAATCAACAAACCTTCGGTTTGGCGGTGAGTGCGGTATTTGAATTGAGGAATTTTCGGATATTTCCTTCTTGCTCTCCCTTCCGTTTCTGCTCTTCCGCCTTTCTCGCCTTTGCTGACTTGCCCCCCTTCTTTGATTTCTCGTCTTCACTCTCCTCCCAGCTTCCTTCCCGGTGGCGGTCGTCATCCCAATCATCCATCCCATTGTCTGCGTAGCCCTCCCCCTGGTCATCTACCACAAAATCGTCTTGGTCAAGTCGCTGACGCACAACCTTCTTGTAATCCTCATCGCCCACGACATCATAAAGGTCCACCTCTTCCTCGACTTCAAACTTAGACAAACGCGTCTTCCCGGAAGCTTTAAGCTCACGAAGCTCTTTGAATTTTTCATGAGGGGTCCTTTTTGTACCAACACGACGTGATCTTTCCATAATTGCTGTGGCGAGTGAATGTTACGGGGGGACTCTTGGGAACGCCCGATGGATATCGGGATATTGTACGTACGTTACTCTGCAATTGGTGGTCGATGTGATAACTCCCGAAGATCTGGCAGCACAGTGGGGCGAGGATTTTCAACTGAAGCACCTCAGAGCTCGCGTCGAATTTAGACCACTTTGACGCGTCCAGGGGCCAGGGTCTCGAAAACACGAGTTGACAAATATTGCCAAGACTTGAACAATCTTTATCCGATAAGATAAAGGTTTGTTTTCGCTCACTTGCGACGTGATACTGTAGTCCAATGACACCACAGCCTACGCTACCGGTAGAGGTACGAGTACTAGTACTCGAGTACAAGCAACGGGCACAGGCTACGCCAAAGCTCCCGTTTCCGTCAAGCAAGTTCAATCACTCATCCGCCTTGTCCCGACTATTGGTTCAAAGTGGCAGTTGCAATTGTCTTGATTATTCATTCCACCAAGAAAAACAAACAAACCTAATAAATGATATATTTAACAACAAAAATAAATATAAAAAGGGAAAGGAAAATAGTGGCAGTGAAAAAGGGGAAGACACAAACTCTCCTTGATCTGAACATACAGCATCAGAAAAAAGTAAACAGATAGAAACAAGGGAACTCCCACCACCCAAACCAGCATTATAGAGATAGTAAAGTTTATAAAGACGCCCCAATCTCAATACCATTTTTTCCCCTTCATTTCAAAGGTCGCCCTGGCCACTTGAAACAAATTCACTAAAAAAATTAAGTATAGTAACATTTGTCGACGGGAAAGGACAGAAATTCATTGGTACCCAATGCCGATGCAATGCAAAAAAAGACCCAAAGAAAAAACCTGACAACCCATTGGTATCGCTCAGCACAACGATGGACAGAAGGGTATCAGTGAAAACAACGCTTGGGCTGGCCGAAATCATCGCTCATGAACCTAGAGAATATCGAGAAATTCTGCAACAACTATAGCACGCCCGCAACGAACCATACAAAGGTTAAAGCGGTCACCAAACCCATACCAAGTAATGCGCGAACAGTGCGGGGGTCATTAAGCCCAGCACCATTGAAATCACAAGCCGAGCATTGGAAGTCTATGCGATCTCATATTAGTCTCATCCCAGAAATAATAAGGGATAATGCGAGTGTTACCTTTGAGAGGAACAGCAGGCTTGGGCGAGTACATCCCAAATTGCAGCGAGTTGTAACTATAAAGGTAACCTGGCGATGGAACTGCCGTCCTATCCTTTGAAGCATCATAGATCCAAAGGGTATATGTGGCACTATTACTTAATGTCAGCAATTCCCCGGGCGTGAATTGAATGCAAACCACTTACACTGGCAACTTCGCCGTAGCACTTTGCTGATAATCCCCAGTGTCCCAAACGACCTCAGTAGTATCCGCAGAAACATTTCCGGCAATATTGAAATAGGTGGCACCGTCGGTACAATATGCTTCAACATTGAGAGCAGTAGGCGAAGCCTGGATACTGGTGTAATTCCATTTGAATGTAACGGGTTGGCCAATTTTATAGATTTGATAGCCATCGGTTAGTGCCGGGGTCTGCATTACGACTCCACCAGGCTGGGCATCAGACGATATCTTCTTACTTCTCGTCGAAGATGGTTTTGCGCTCCCACTCTCTTGAGTCTTTTGATCCTTTGGGTCGTCTGTTGGTTTTGCATCACCTTCTATCGGGTCACCTTCGCCAGAAGTTGGTGCACCATTTGATCCACTAGCAGTTTTGCTTGGCTCTGCTGGAAACAAAATGTCAATATTTGTTAATGTAGGTAAAAATATTCACGATGGAGGATACCAACCATCCGCCCGACGTACGAGACCTGCGTGCAGGACGGCCGCTGCTGGGTCGGCACTGGCCAAGAAAGCAGCAACCGAAAGAAGAAGGGAGAACAAAATGTGTGCGTTCCTCATATTCAATGATGTTCTCGTGGTGGGCTCTGGGTTCAGGTTTGTTTGTTTTTTGTCGTGCCTGGGTCGAGAATCGTAGGAAATCCCGAGAGAACGAGCGACGAGGGTGCCACGGCAAGGGAGGTGGAGTTTAACAGTGATCAGCTTACCCCCTGCGTGTCAAGAATGGAGGGAGCAGTGAAGATGACAAATGGCAGGTGAATGAAGAACACCAGAACACCCTTAGATGAGATGTAAACGAGCGGAAAATAAGTGAAAGAGGGTTAGGGAGGACGGGCTGGAAAACACAAAGGCCGCCTGGCTCAAAAGTAGAAAAATGGTTGACAGACGAATGAATGGGAGGAGCATTTGATGGTTGTTTTGAACTATTGCGGGAGCAACGCAGCTGGGCGAAGTGGGAAAGGGAAAATCAGTTTGAGCCAATTTTTCCGCCAGGGGTAGGCTGCCGTCCCTCTCCAACTATTTCTAAATTTGGAATATTCTGAACTCAACTCCTCCGTCAATTCCCCACTTGACCCTTCAGCTGACAGCACTTAACTTACTCTATCTGAGTGGACACCGCATCTCTTCGCTCTGGAGTTTACTTCGTTCGTAGATCCCGGACGATATCCCTAAGTTTGCGAGCGACCATCTACAAGTACAGCCGCGTTCGCGAAGCTCCCGTGCTACACCCCTCCAAGTGCTGCCAGGCCTTGGAGACGTTTCGCTTGCCCTCTCTTTCCACCATTTAATGAGGCGAACCGTGATAAAGGTTTGCAATGTCACTAGAGGCATATCCGAAAACAGCTATCTATAAGACTCCTGCTGTTCTATTGCTGTTAATAAGTATTGTTCTTGAGGTGCAAGGAGGGCATGGGAACTTTTCTGGAGTGGGTGTATTATAGTATTCCCTGATTTCTCCTCTCTCCCCCCCCCCCCCGCCGTGTGCCGGTACCGGTACTTGATCCAACGTTGAGCCCAAAAATCAGTCCTGCGACACAACACTTCCGGAATCAGAAGTTGTATGAGGAAAAAAAATCCCTGGACGGGCCTGGAGAAAGGCATCTCTTCTACCGCTATTACTCTACCATACTCGAGTGCTTGTGCTCGCATTAGACTGGATGAACTTTGGCCCACACTTTTTATGGCCGAACTACTCGTACTGATAAGTCCCAAACCGGCAAAAACCGGTTGTTTTGCACCAGTGCAGTTCCTGCTGACAGAGGCCAGAGATCGCTGTTTGTGCTGGTACCCTACTTGTACTGCACAATACAATACCGTAAATTCCCTTGAAGTCTACTGTCCGATCATAATAAGAATCGGTGTGTTAGCCTAGGGTGAGTTTATTTTCACAGGTTAAGAGAGTTGCGAAAACGAGTTAATGGGACCCAGCATGTCCGGCGGGTCCATCTATAACGGTGTCGGAAAAACATTGATCCTCCTCAGGAGCTTTTGTTTCTGAACCCGGAGATACCGGTATAGGGCTACGGTAGCGGGATAGTGGACTTCAAGAGCTCTTACTGTACCGTACTCAATCTGTATGGGTATGATACTTCCAATAGGCAGTACAAAGGGCGAAAGTACAGTACTCGAGTACGGGTGTCCTACTTATTGTGCCAGAAAATTTTACAAATCATCAGTAGCCTTTACAACCCCCTCAATCTATTGCTCTCGCAGCTGTCTTGGTGCATCAGACCTCCTATCGGCTGATACCAATAAAGGTAAGTTTTTTATCACTACTCGAGTATTCCGAGTGCTTGGGTAAATGTGCACTTCTAGCTGTGAGACAGTAGTGTCATGCGGGACTGGGAGGGGCTTAGTAGATTCACTTACGGTACTGTGAAGCGTTGTCGATTCTAAGATGGCCACCTTGAGCCTAGTGGTGCGTAAAGGGGGAGGGGGGGTTGTTAAAACAGAAGCCTACCTCACTTATCAACTTCCAGCTAAGGTAATCGGGTGGGCTAGGAAGATTCATATATCATACATACCGTAAGTTAGGGAGCCTTAGGCCTTTAAGTCCAATGACTTGGTTTTGTGTTGCTCCCATTCAAAGCTCCGATATTTCCTCCCAGGGTAAAAATACGAGTATTGTTATACTATTATACCTTTCACCATAATCCTCCATCTCATGGCGAACGCTCTTTCTCACCAACGGTTTCCTGGGGCCTATCCACCGCTGGTACCGATGGAGAAGAGTGCACTGTACAGAGCCTTCTTAGGGACCTTGGGTAAGCTGTTCTATTCACATGATCGGATCGTGGGAGATACACAAGTGGCCATTCCTCCCAGGCCGGCGCATCTGGCAGGACTTTCGCAAGACCTTGTTCTATATCTCCGCCCCCCCTGCCTATATTAATGCTAATACCTAGTTGCAACCCTGCTTGGAGAAGAACTCGAGAATTTATGATAGCCATCCGGGAAACTTTCAATAAAGGCTCTCGAGCTCACCAAGCCACATACGGTCCCTGTTGGCGAAAAAAATTAGGTACAGCTTCGTTCTAAAAGCTCTCGCGCCTTGGCTGGTACTGTGACAAGAAGGGCTATAATACATCTGGTATGGAAATTTGTCACAGTACCAACCAGGGTGCGAGAACTTTTGGAACGGGGCTGTACTCAACTACTCACAAAATATCTCAACCTATTATACTTTAGGTAATCCCAACTCCATGCCTTCCAATCACTCATTCCAAACGAACGGGAATAGCATGATATGGGTGGCCTATGATAGTATGTTTGTGTGAATATTCATTTCCTATAAGTACCGGATTGCGGTTAGGTGAAGAATTGACCCCTGGTGGAATATCCCAGATCAGATGGGGTACTTTAAATCAAGTGTTTGTACATGAGAACTAATGTATATATTGAGGTAACAAAGGAATTGTAGTTTAAGACTGTGCTAAATAATAACACTTCTAAACCGTCCCATGGTCCGGGTATGGGTCGCTGGCATTGGCGAGTGTATGGTACGCTACTGCACTGTGTTCTCACCAGCTCCCATGTTCCACTCTACCGTACTTTGAGATAGAGCGCCAGGGCTCGTGAAATATTAGGTAACTTGTGCTCGCTATACTTCAATATTAAAGTCTCACCAAACATAATAATTCCACGCACAGAGACCACAATGTCTCCGATTCTATGGTGGATTTGTTATAAACTGTGACTATGAGCCAGACTTTGGCCAAAAGATGGATTATTTCCTCTCGTAGAACCCCTCCCTCCCAGTTCCCAGTCCCCCATACTACACCTATTTCGGATAGTAGAGTGCATTAAGTTAGAAGTGGAGGCTCAATTGCACTCTTCTGATTCTCCGATTTTCAAGAGGCTTTCGAGTCAGTGTTCTGTGATGCACGGCGGGTGACATAGTAGGTCATAGCAGTGCTTACTTACTTGCAAAAGCTGACATGGCAACACGGATATCTTGAGTGACGGTTGAAGCAACTTCCAGCGATCAGTTCTCTAATCTAGGGATTGTAGGTGAGTTAGTCTACGGCCGCCTTTCCCCGATTCTGCAGCACGATGAATACTACTCTACTCTTCAAATACCGTATTTCAGACAATTTACTGGCCCACAATCTAGTCTCATACGTTTCGTTTGATTGGCCGAACAGAGTTTTTATTGGGGTTACCATGGCATAGGCAAGGTCTTGAGACCTAGCCCACTGCCCAGATCTCTGATTTACTTGTATCATACTGCACTGGTACATACTTCCTTTTCTTTTTCCTTCGGGTCCACACCTTTATTTTTATTTTTTCTTTTCACCTTCTCATTTCCTTTTGGTAAGGTGTCTGGGCCGTCTCCCTTACATCTTGCTGGAGAATTACGATATTCCCCTCTTTCCTCCGTTTAGAGGAAGCAGTGGTTGCGACCGCCACACCTTGCGACATAGGGACCCCCCCCCCCCGCTGCTGACAACGACAACCACGACCGCACACTCAGCTTCAGGAACCCCCCCCCCCATCCTGAGAGTTACCGGTACTCATAGCCAGAAGAGAAAAAGATTTCCCTCACTGTTCCGTCCCTTTCCCTGCGTGCCCTCACTCACCTTTATAACCGGGCAATCTGGAGGCTTGAACATTTTCTCCATTTTCTTGCAGCTTGGCGGGCTGCGATCTTTGCAGCGGCTGCTGACGAGGTCCGGTGTGTCGCTGGTTTCAGTAACGTCTTTCAACGTTTTCGTGCTCCACGCAACAATAGTATTGGGTAACTAATCATTCGACTCAAGTACGACACTTGATTTTTTGTGAGGACTCACCAATACGATACCAATGGACCCCTGGCCCTCCTACTCGACCGATTCTACGGCGAACCGACAGCCACGATACGCGAACAACGTTCTCCAGCAAAATCCTTCCCCGCAGCACCCCCGAGATCACAACCCCCCTCAACAACCTCCCCCTTCAGGTATGGCTGCGGCGTCCGGGCCGGGCACAACACAACAGCCCTACCAGGCCTATCATGGCACGGGAACAGGTCCCTCGCCTGCACAAGCAGCCTCTACTACACGCCTAGATAGTTCCTCGGATTATATGGACGTACAAATGCCTGACGCTGATCCTTATAGTCGGGCCAAATATCAACAGCCTCAAAGCTCTCGGCAACCCTATGTCTCCCCTGAGGAATCCGCACCTCAAAGGTATACTGGGATTGGTTCAAACCCTAATCCTCAAGCTGGCTATAGCTCTTCTGCATCAACCCATTCACTGCCCCAGGTCAACTACCCACCTCAAATGGCCGCGTCTGCATCTTCCTCATCCTATCAGCAACGACAATCTCCCTCACGGTTGAATTATACCAGCAGTTCTCAGTCTTACTACGCCCAACAACAGCAGCCACCTGCTGCATCCCCCCGTACAAGTGCACCCCCGAGCATGCAGTCATATCAACATCATTTACAACAGTCGGGCTCAGGCTCCTCAGGTTTGCGCAATAGTCTCCCAAGTTATGCCCCCATTTCACTAACCTCTGGTGCTAGGCTCTGATCCAAATAACGGGCGTTATTTTCCTTCATCTGGTTCTTCGGCGTCTATGTATGACCAAATGCACACTGGACATCACCAATCTACCCCCCGGGAACCTCCACCGAGATTTTCCAGAGTCACTGCGCTGGGTGACTTGAAACCACAGACGAATTCCCAACCCGCTTTCAGAAGAGCTCACCCTGAGGGTGGGTTTATTAGCGTATGTAGACTTGTATTATAGCGCCCTTAATAATTCGGCTGACATGGAAATGTAGCCATTGCAAGCGCTGACGACTCATCTTCCCGCCACGTACCGCATATGCAATCCTACTTTCAAATACGAATCCTCAAGGAATCCCCGGCGAGTTCTGACCAAACCAAGCAAGGGTGTGAAGAATGATGGGTATGATAATGAAGACAGCGACTACATACTATACGTAAACGACATTCTTGGATCAGAAGAAACGAAGTACGCCCAGATGGTGCCCATTTTCAATGGTGTGGAAGATCGGCTAATGCATTTGTTATAGGAATCGTTATCTTATTCTGGATGTCCTTGGACAAGGAACGTTCGGTCAAGTTGTGAAATGTCAGAACCTTAAAACACAGGAGGTTGTGGCCGTAAAAGTTGTGAAGAACCGGACAGCGTACTTTAATCAGAGCATGATGGAAGTCTCTGTCCTTGATTTGGTAAGGGGGGCGTTTAATAAGTTCTTTTGTTGGGCAGATATACTGACTAGATGACAACACTAGCTTAATAGCAAATTAGATAAAAATGACGACCATCACATCCTCCGCCTAAAGGATACCTTCATCCATCGCCAGCATCTTTGCCTTGTTTTCGAGCTGCTCAGTGTCAACTTATATGAGCTGATCAAACAGAACCAATTTAGAGGCTTAAGCACAACCCTTGTTAGAGTTTTCGCCCAGCAGCTGTTAAATGCTTTATGTCTCCTTAATAAAGCGAGGCTCATCCATTGCGACCTCAAGCCAGAGAATATATTGTTGAAAAAGTAGGTCCCACTTATCATTACCTGCTGTTATCTAGGGAAGTTAGGATCTGATTCTTGCTGCCATTCCCTAGTCTGGAGAGCCCAATCATAAAGGTCATAGATTTTGGCTCTGCATGTGATGAGAGACAAACAGTTTATACCTATATCCAATCCCGCTTCTATCGGTCACCTGAAGTTTTGTTAGGATTACCGTAAGTAAATTCTTTACTCTAAGGTATATAGATTAACACTGTGCAGGTACTCTTCGTCAATTGATATGTGGTCGCTTGGGTGTATTGTCGTGGAGTTATTTTTGGGTCTCCCACTTTTCCCAGGTAGCTCTGAGTACAATCAGGTGGCGAGAATCAATGAAATGCTTGGAATGCCCCCAGTCTGGATGCTCGAGATGGGAAAACAAGCTGGCGAATTCTTTGAAAAGGTGCATGATGAGTTCGGGAGGAAGACTTACCAACTCAAGACCATGGAGAAATACTCTCGAGAGCATGGGACGAAGGAGCAGCCAAGCAAGAAATACTTCCAGGCAACCACATTGCCTGAGATAATCCGCCAGTATGCAATGCCTCGAAAAAATATGAAGCCAATTGAGATAGAGAGAGGTATGGTTTATTCAGTATATTCATGATATGAACGCTCTGACATGGGTTTGGTATAGAAATGAACAATCGAATCGCCTTCATTGACTTCGTTCGGGGTTTACTGAATATCAATCCTGTAGAGCGATGGTCCCCACAGCAAGCAAAGCTGCATCCCTTCATTACCCAACAGAAGTACACGGGACCTTTTATACCTCCTATGAACCTTAAATCACCGCCACCGAAGTCCCCCATGTCTGGCGCTGAGCAACAGCAGAGGGCAGAGCAAGCAATGATCCAAAAGCAGCAAGCAGCGATGCAAGCACAAGCACAAGCTCAGATTCAAGCCCAGCAACGCGTTCAACAGGCCCAGCAAGCCGCCCATGTGGCTCCATCGCAGTCCAACTATTCCGGCGTTTCTCTTGGAAATTATTCGGCCTCCTCAGGACATCCACAGCCCCCTACTGTCTACAATAATGCCTACGGCTCAACACAACAGCCTAACCAACCTCAACAGCAGGCACCGCCAGCCTATACAACAAGTAGTACCCAGTATGGGAGTCAACTTGGTATCATACAGCAACAACAGCAGCAACCACAGCAGCAGCACCAGCACCAAGGAGGGCAAATTCCTTCAAGCTATGGCCAGGCTGCTCACCAAGCACTCTATCCCCAAAACCCCAACAGGGCGGCTCGCCAGCGCTCAGCCACGATGGTCGACGGAGTTCCTCCCCAGATTCAAAGAGCTGCCTCAATGATGGATCCTACACAGCCCATTCGTCTGCAACCTAGTCCAGCATACTTCCCGCCTCCGCCCGGAGGTATTCCGGACGAACCTGGTAACGGGAGGGGACGGCGGCAGAACCGTGGAGGGCAGTATAGGAACCGCGATGTGATAAGGACTTTGGAAGACCGCACCTTAGAGGATGGGCTTTTCAATCAACAACATTGGTGATAACTCTCTCGACTGGGTAGCACATCTCCTGGTTTCATTTGTTGCTGTTGGTTTTGTTGGTTGTCTTGGGTGGTTAGTGAATCTGTTTTGCATGCGTAAGCGTACGTTTTTTTTCCCAGCCCAGCCGTGGGCGTACGGATGGCGAGTTCACAACAAGAGAACGCTTTAGGTTCACATTAAAACGTGTTCCTAACGAGAAGGGGGGGCAGGGGTGGGGCAACCACACGTATCCGAATGAATGGGAATTAATGGAGGTGAAGGTGGATCAAAGGGGAGGGCGTGGAAACATGATTTGTAACAAGGGCCTCTTTGGTTCCTTCAGAAAATTGGTTTTCCTTTTATGTTTACGATTATCCTATGCTCACGACTAACCGGTTTCTCGTTGTATTGTTTTATGCACTCTTTTATTTCCCAATTTCCAGTTTTAACGAATTTGAGGAGGCATTTTTTCTTTTTCCTTCTAGCTGCTGAAAACGGTTTGTTTTGGATGGGGTGGATGGCCTATGGCCCAGGTGCTTGAGTCGTTGCGAGTGATTATTTGTGAGTTAAGATGGTGATGTTGTGATCAGATAAAGTGACCGCAGTGCTGTCCACGATTGTTGTGAGGGGGTTGTACGATAGGCGGATTCCATCTTTCACGTTTTTCCTTCACGTTTTTCTTTCATTTTCTCTCGTGATGTTGAGGGATCCGAATTTTTAAAGCACTTATGCACGCAAATATATGTATGAAATACATAAAACGAGTCCTAGCGGATTAAGCTGGTGGACGGCTTGAGCTTGAGCCATACCGGTGGTGTCATAAAAAGGAAATATCAGGGTTAGTGCAGTACTGTGAAGATGTATTTCTGTGTGGTTATATACTCTGTTATCCCTAACCTAGATCCAATACGCTCATTGGATGCAAAAATCGAGGTATCATATCATACAGACGCCTGGATCGGGGTGTTTCGATGATGCTGTACGGCACGGTGCTCATATTGCCGGGCCGGGGTCGCGACTCTTTCGCAACATCACCACCAGGGGGAACAGGAAAAAAACCAAAAGACTCGATCCTAATCCGGGGACTTGAATGTCTCGTACTGTAAGATGTGCTGTACCGATGTCCACAAAGTAAACCTACCGCCCCCTAATTGTTGTATCTTCTGTTTTTATACAAGTGGAGCTTTTCTCTTTGCTATTGGTGGGACTCGGCTCCGGTGGGTATAGAGGAATGAAGTCGGGGCGTTTGGGCGCCCGTTAAAGTGCCATATTTCACCGGTTTGACACCAATGGGACACAAAAAGTGAGTGGACACAGGCGGTTTTGCGTCGAAAATGGCCTATTTTGCACACTTACTCGGCACCAATACCTGAATTAAAAATAGGTGCATAGAGTTTTCGGAAAGGATGTAGGTTTGGCCTTTATTGAAACCTGATATGACTCGTGAGGAGTTGGGAATTGAGTGGACATTTGTACATAGAAAATGATGTCCTTACTCAGGCTGTTCTCAGTGGTTTTTGCGTCCCACGTGCAAGATGGCGGGGAAGTCAGGGCCCCAGGCGTGACAGGTGGGCCGCTTTAGGGCAATTCGATGAATAGCCCTCAACCACACAAGGGTGTTTCTTTATTTTTTAATTTTTTATCCCACTCCAGCGTTTACCTTGAATAGGCGAAATACTACCAAGACAAGCCTCCCACCACAACTGCGACTACAACCACACCCAAACCTCCTCCATCCTTTGCCGATACAGGAATCTCCCTAAACCGCAGATCACCCAGCCACGCACTGTCGTTGAAGTTCAACAATCATGTCTCGGTTCTTTCACGGGGGTCTAAGCGACAGCGATACAAGCTCCTCTGACGAGGACTTATATTCGGAAGAGGAGGAGGAGGAGGAGGCTAGTGCCGACGAGTCCGGTTCCGAAGACGAGTCGGATGGAGTCGACGAAGATGGCAATGATGATGCCGGGCTACAATTCTTGTCTCGCGGGGGAGGGGGTGATGACAGCAGCGATGAAGAGGACAGCAAACGCATCGTCAAGAGCGCGAAGGACAAACGGTTGGAGGAAATCGAGGGCTCTATCAAGCTTATTGAGAATGGGGAGAAGATCAATGACTGGGTGCTTATATCAGTAGGTGGGTACAATTCCGGCTTTACTTCACGATGTTCATTTGATTTGGTTTGGTGTGGGAGCGGGGCAGGCGGGGTTGTTTAGTGGGGCATTAAGATAACATTTTTTGGTTTTATAGAATTTGATAAGCTCAACAAGGTTATATCAAAAAGTCCCGAGATACCGAAGGTTTACATCCGAGCTATTGCCGAGTTGGAGGATTTTATGAATGAGACCCTCAAGGATAAGGCTACGGCTAAGAAGATGAACGCTACCAATGCTCGTGCTCTGAATACAATCAAGCAACGTGTAAAGCGTAACAACCGTTCGTATGAGTCGCAAGTCGAGGCGTATAGGAAAGACAGGGAGGGTTTCATGGTCGAGGAGAGGGAGGAAGCTGTTCCAACTCCTAGAGCGCCACGTGCTCAGACCTCAGGTATCTTCGAGGCTGGCGACGACGAAGGGTTCTCTTTGGTTGGGCGGGGTGGAAGGACCCTGGTGTATACTCCTGAGAGTATTTTCAAACATCTGCGAGTCATTATCGAGGCAAGAGGGAAGAAGAATACGGACAAGGGAGAACAGATTAAGGTTATGGAAAAACTGTATGAAGTGGCCCACACACCCTATCAGAGAATCAAGGTTCTTCTGGCTCTCATTTCCACGCGATTCGATCTCGCCACCGGTGCTCTCTCCTACATGGCAACTGATCAATGGAAATGGTGAGTACTGCACCGGGATCTTCAACCCTAACCAAGCTGCTGACTAATCTACCATTCCCAGTGCTGAAAAAGAATTCAATACATTACTGGAGGTTTTGGAGGCTAATCCCGATTATGTTGTGATTGAGACCGCTGAGGAATGGGACGATGATGAAAAGCCACCTCTGGCAGCCCCCGGCGAGATTCTTAAGATCCCGGGGAGCATTGTTTCCTTTGTTGACAGGCTCGATGACGAACTTACTCGATCACTACAACACATTGACCCCCATACAACTGAATACATCGATAGGTTAAGTGATGAAGGTGCTCTATACACAACCATCCTAAGAAATCAGCTGTATTTGGAGAGGCTCCAGAGAAACCAGAATATTCCCACGGACGAGTCGCTGAACCGTGTTATCATGCGAAGACTTGAGCATTTGTACTTTAAGGTAGTTCCTACGAAAGCCCTGTCATGCATTTCGCTAACCCTTGTTGCTAGCCTGAGCAAGTCATTATTACCGCCGAGGAGAACGCTTGGAAGCTGATTCCTACCCAACTTAACTCTGCGATTTCTCCTAGAACCATCGCTCATACGGATGCGACTGATCTCCTCCACGTATTGGCCACCTACCTCTACAAACACGATGCCACTGTTATCCGGACACGGGCTATGCTTTGCCACATCTACCATTATGCTCTTCACAACCAGTTCTACAAGGCCCGCGATATGCTTCTCATGTCACATCTCCAAGAGAATATTCATGTCGCCGACGTTAGCACCCAAATCTTGTACAACAGAACCTTGGTTCAAGTTGGACTTTGCGCTTTCAGGGCCGGATTGATCTACGAAGCCCAGACATCGCTACAGGAAATCTGCGGTACTGGCAGACTTAAGGAGCTCTTAGCCCAGGGTGTACAGATCCAGCGCTACTCACAAGTCACTCCTGAACAGGAGCGTCTTGAGAGGCAACGGCAACTTCCCTTCCACCAGCATATTAATCTTGAACTCTTGGAGTGCGCATACCTCACTTGCTCAATGCTACTTGAGATCCCGGCATTAGCCGCAAGTGGCTCCTCGCCGGATATGAAGAAGCGTGTTATCAGCAAGACTTTCCGGCGTATGCTTGAATACCATGAACGCCAGATTTTCACCGGCCCTCCGGAGAATACCCGAGATCACGTAATGCAATCCGCTAAGGCCCTCGCCGCCGGAGAATGGAAGAGATCAAGCGAACTCATCCACGCCATAAAGATTTGGGATCTTCTCCCCGAACCACAGAAGATTAAGGAGATGCTTTCTGAGAAGATCCAGGAGGAGGGCCTCAGGACTTATCTTTTCACCTATGCTCCCTTCTACGATACCCTATCACTCGGCCGCCTAGTTGAGATGTTCGATCTCAGCGAGCGTAAGGTTTCGGCATTGGTCAGCAAGATGATCGCCCACGAAGAGATCGCGGCGGCGTTGGATCAGGTCAACAACGCCATCATCTTCAGAAAGGGCGTCGAGCTCTCACGTCTGCAAACTCTTGCCTTGACGCTCAGCGATAAAGCCAGCGGCCTGATGGAGCAAAACGAGCGGGTCTTGGAGCAGAAGACGCAAGGCCAAGGTGGTTTCGAAGGCGGTCAGCAGCGTGGAGGTGGAGGAGGTAGAGGCGGAAGAGGCGGCCAGAGGGGCGATCATTCAGGCGGGAGGGGCGGGAGGGGCGGCCACAAGGGTCCTCGAACGCAGAAAAACGTTCAATTTAATCAACAGTCCGGCTTCCATGGGGGAGCTATGAAGACCTAGTTCCTCTTTTGTATCTGGTTTCCTTACTTCTTTACCTCCCTCTCCCCCCCAAACCTTCTTCTACCCTTGGATTTACTTTCTTCTTCTCTCAAAAGTTTTTTTTCTAAGCCACGGAATATACATTATCCTAAGCCATGTATTTAGGCATCCATTCATTGGTGCATGCGTACAAGGAAAAATGGAAATCCGTGTTCTGCGGTATGAAATGTTCGTTGCGATTTTCAATTATATGGTCCAAGTTAGAGAAGGCTGGTTTGCCAGTTAGTTTGTTTCTTTTGGCTGTAGCATCTTATTTGGGAAATTTCCTTTCGAGACATGACACTTTCACGAGTATACAATATCTCACCCGTCAACTTTCACAGCACAGGTGGTTCAGCGACAGATAAAGGTGAAACTTGAGTGGGAACGGGGTGTGAGGAACTTTATAATTCTATGGCTTGCGAGCTCTCTACAGTATCATACCAAACTAAAAGCAAGCCCCGCCTTCTCTCAAGACCTCGAGCATTGACATTTACCCCTTTAAGCGTTAGTCCACAGTAACGCTTTTTGCTCGCCTTGGCATTTTTCATTATATCAAAGTGAGAAAGGAGATAGCTAGACGGTATACCGGCAGTAGTACAGTAGAGTGAGAGGATTCACTTGGAACCTCGGCACTGCGCAGGAAGGGTAACGTTAGGGGAGGAGGTATCACAAGTTGTGGGCGGGGCAGCAAGTGGCCCGATGCAGTGATTTAAGTATACAGCACACGGCTCATGATTGGACGGTACTATAGGTACTGTACAAAACGCGGCTGCTTACAAGGCTGAGAGGAGTTGGAAATTATTTTCTCCATTTATGGCTGGTTTGTGAGAGCTTCAAGTCTTTTCCTGGCTTTCCAAGGAGTCTCGTCCTTGGTCAGGTGTGGATAACGGTAGAAGGGGGAGACTTTTGATTAGATGGGATATTAGATGATTGGTCCGCACTTTCTTCTTCTTCTTCTTCTTCCCATAAGTTGTATTATAATATGCACTCGAGTACAGTACAATAGAGAGGCTCATGAACCCCCTTCTAAACATTTTTACAGGATGGTGGATTAGGTTGGAAATTTTCCTAGTGTCTTTTATATATGATATCAAGATGGCTGGTGGACCTTACGCGGGAAAGATACTTGTATTTGACATTGCAACTAGTCAAGCAACTTCATCTGCTCGGATCGGGCATCTACTATTCTAATATATATGTGATGTACTGTAAATGCAGAGGCTTGGAAAAGCTGTGTTGTACCGTGCTTCTGTTATGTGTCTGCATACCACTGGGATTTGGGACTTTTTCTTTCTTGGTTCTGGGGGAGGATACAACAGTAGCTCTTTATTGCATGACGAGCCACAAAAGAGCTAAAAACAAAAACTCCCAGCCCCATAGATTAATATACCCTAGCAGAAAAAAGAAAGAAACAGAGGAAAACAACCCCCCCCCCCCCAAATCAATTGAAACCAAATCTAATACTCGAGAAAAGAAAAGACCTGTCCCGAGTCGATCACAGCGCCCCCATCCTCGCCATCTCATTCCCATGCTCGCGAACAACCCGATCCAACAACTGCCTAATCTTCGCGCACCCGTCAATGCCAACAGCCATCATGCCCTCAAGCCTCTCCAAGCGCACTTTAGTCTCCAATTGTAGTAGGGAAATCTTGTCGTTCCTGCCCACAGTCGCGAGCGTGACCCCCGGCAAATCCATCTCCTCAGCGGAATTCATGTCGAGCAGGGGTTCGTCCGACTCGTCCGGGTTGGTATAGGATGCAACGGTGCATGCGGTCACGTAGTCAGTCATGGGCACGCCAGCGTCGACGAGCGCGAGTGTGGCAGCGTTAACGCAAGTGGCTAAGATCGAGCCGTCCTGGGAGAGGATGTGTAAACTGATGTGCACCTCGGAGCGTGGGTGCAGGACGGTCAAGAGTGTGGAAGCGAAGGTGTGGGAGAGGGCGGATTGCATTTCTAGGACTCGTCTTTTTTGATTGCGCTCAATCTGTTAGCAAAGTATCCCCCCCCTTGGTAAGTGAAATAAGTTTGGTGATTTGAGGGCGGGCAAAGTACTTGTCGCCCTTTCCTCTCTTCTTCCTATCCGTCCCGCTGAACGCTGCGAAGCAGACGTCCACTGTGATCGTTGCACGCTCGGAATTGCGAGAGCCGGTGGCGCGGGGCTCGATTGGACCGTTGACGGAGCATATCACCTTCGTGTTACCATGCTCCACGTATGAGCTGCCATCCGCGGCTGTGGTGGTAGCCATTTTGGCTGAGAAGCGGCGCATTTCATTCCAGCGGCGGCCATCGGTACGGAGGCCTTCTGGTGAGAGGATTTCGTAGCGAGACTGGAGGGCCGCCATATTATTATTATTACTTTGCTGTGTAGTTAGGGGTGGTGAAGGAGGAGATTGATACCATTTTCTGATTGCTCGGGAAACGAGCGACTGGTAGGGAGCAAACAAGAGGGTTAACTGTGGGATAAGGTTTAATGACGTTCAGGGGACGGGCCGCGAAACCCCCGAAATTGCGTCCTCCATTCAAGAGGGTAACTATGGTTATAATTTCTTGCCCGAGAACCACCGAGTGAGGACCTGTGAGATTATCGAGCATTCTCGGGGAATGACGGTATACACTGAATTAAAGTATTAATACTACAATTACAATGATAATACTATATCTATTTCTAATAACCTTTCTCCCAAACCCCATTATAACACTTTTTCTATAATTCACCCCAACCTACGCCTCTTATCTGATATGGTTCGCGACCCGTACAGAAAAACTACTCTGCTTGCTCATCAACGGGTAATCTTCCCCGAAGCCATTCCATCACACTTTCCGTCCCCTTCTCCAAAACCTGCCAGCGCGGAACCCTAAAAAGATTGCCACCAACTCTCAACTCACGAATGCTGCTGACTGTTCCTAGCTTAGGCGGCAAGCTGGTAATTGCATTGCTGCTGAGGTCAAGTATTCTTATTCCATCAACAGAATCTACCGGAATCTCGGTAATCTGATTATCTCTCGCATAAAAAGCAATCAGGTACGGGAAAGTTGGCCTGATCCCTTCGATAGAACTGAGGCGGTTGGCCGAAACATCCAATGTATCGAGCTTTGGCGCATCCAAGTTCTCTATCAATGGCTGTAGAGAAGTGATGTTATTGGCTTGGATGATGAGGGTGGTAAGCGATGTCAAAGACATTTTATTCGGGAAATATGAACTCCCAGAAAGTTTGTTATGACCGATGTTGAGACTAGTCAACCCAAGCGCGAATATCTCTAGGCTCAATGGGAATGAGGTAAGCCTGTTATGAAGTAGAGAAACACTGCTAGGAGTTCCCTTGACAGTATCCATTAACTCCTTGGGAATATCTTCATAATTCTTAGAAATTAGGTCTAGCGCGCCACCTCTCCCAACTTCTAAGATTTTCGAGTTCTTAGATATGGCCTGGGGTCTGCTGTCAACCGGATCGTCGAAGCTGCCCGGATCATCATCTTCTGCTTCCGCGATGATAATCTCGGGCGGAGCTAAACGTCCTTTGAGAGTTCGCTTCAAATCGGCGATGCTCATCCCCAAAAGCTGTCTCTCTCTCAGAGGATTTCCATCAAATTTTAGCACCTCCAGCCCCTCCATGATTCCAACTCTTGCATCCAATGTCTTAATGTCATTTGCAGAAACATCAACGGTCCGAACTCGATGCAGACCAACTAAACCATCGGGCAGTGAGTCAAGGTGGTTGGAATCAACAAGAAATACCAACAATTCCTCCCATCCTGTAACAGAAGGGAATGATAAGAGACCATTATTGGTGGCAAGGAGCTGTTGGAGAGAGGAGAGAACAATATCATCCTCGCTGAAGATAGAGATATGGTTGTTTCGGATATCCAGAGAGTGCAAGGAGTCGAATCGAGTAACCTCGCGGGGAAATAAAGTTCCTTTTATCTTATTGTTTGAGGCGGTCAACTCGTGCAACTGGCAACCGAGTAGAGACTCAAACGGAATGGTCTGAATGATATTATGAGAAATATTGAGAATATGAAGTTTCGATAATTGCCCGAGCGAAGAAGGCAAAGACTGGAGCTTGTTCTCCTGCAACTCTAGGATCTCAAGGTTTGTGAGCTTGGAGATTGATGAATCAAGCTCTCCTTCAAGACCGTTCTTAGCGAGCTTGAGATCTACCAAACTAGAGATTTGGCAAATAATACCAAGGGCGCCATTGTCGAGCTTGTTATTGGTCTGATCACCATGTTTGAAGTCAGTAAAGCTTTAAAAAGTAGCTGCATCCACACTTGAGCTAAGGTATGCAGGTATGCTACGCACCAGATTGAGAACTGTCAGTTCAGTCAACTCTCCAAAGTTATGTGGCAACGCCGTTAGCAGATTGTTGTGCATCTAATTTACCCCGCTGATCAGCCTTTGCATTCCTTGTACCGCGGAAAATTCTAGCAAGACTAAAAAGAAAGGAAGCGCCAGTAGGCAGACGTTTTCCACATACATCAATACTGGCCAATCCTCCAAAATGCTTTACCAAATCTTCACTTATCGCCCCGATCTCGTTGTCTGCACCCACAAATCGGACTAAATCCACGCTTTCGTACCACTTCGGGCCATCGTTGGCTTCATTGGACGCTAAATCCTCCTCCGTGGTCTCATACATTTTATAAACATCCTCCGGGATCTCATTGAGTTGGAGATTCGAGATGTTGAGACGGCCTTCCACTCTGGCAGTCTTGATCCGTTGTTTCAGGACCTTGGTGGACCCACCCTCACCAAAAACGGCTTGATTGAAGGGGTCTTCGCTCGAAAAGTTGAACCCGTTCAAGTCGTTATTAGCAACTTCAGCAGCCACAGCACTGACTAGAGAGGCTGGAGGCCCGGTTGCGTTTGACATTGCCCGATGAGCAGCCCGGGCTTTGGCAATAGTATCACGAAGAGATTGGGATGCGGCTCTAGGGGCCTTTTTCGGAGAAGGAGATTCTGGGCTGGGTGAATTTGGCGCAGCCGGCTTTTGGATCTTCTGTAACCGTGGAGCCGGGGCTCCATTGCTCCCAGCCGAGGCCTGACGGAGTTGGGTCAACGACGGACGGTGAGGAATTTTAGCTACCGTGGGACCCTGCTGAGACGGTAGATACGCCGATGCCGCACGCCGGAGTGGCGTAGGGCTGGGCGAGGCAGCAACTGTTGAGCTATTCAATTGGGCTGCTGATGGCTTTTTAGACAACTGCGGATTAGAAGGACGTTTTGATATGGCAAGTTGGGAAGCCGAGGGCTTCTTGGCTAGCCGCGGTGCTGCATTTCCATTGATATCCGAGGTTCTTCTTCCGGGCGGCGTCGAAACAGTGGAGTTTTGCAGCTGGGATGAGGAAGCTTTTCTTGACAGCGACGAGACCGACGGCTTTCTATTAAGAGAGGGTATCGAAGCTCTTTTTGCAAGAGATGCTGTTGTAGGTGAGGCATGGTCAAGTGTTCCAAAATTGGATCTCCTTGGGGTCCTGATGACTGGAGAACCTGGTGGATCTGTTGGACAAACTATGGTGCAAAATACAGGATTAGATGAGGTTAGGTTTGCTTGATAATTGGCACAACGCACCTGCAGCATTACCAGTTGTCTGGCCTCGCCTGGGAATAGTAGGGGGTCCCCTGGGAGATGTTGCCAATTGGAAATTTCCTTCAGGAACAGAGGGTCTCAGAGAACCAACAGTGATTGGATGTGGAATAGTCGGTGACACTTTCCGCGGCCTTGGTAGCCTAGAGGGCAATGTGCGTCGGAGGAAACCTGCTGGAGCAGGAGCGCTAGTGGCATGAATAGAAGAAGCAGTCACGGGCCGAGAAGATTCCGCTTCTCTAACCTCGCTCACTACCTCACCCACCTCACTCTCTTCTCCATTAGTAGGAGCTTCCGTGATAGGACTGTCGACTTCACGACCCTCACTCATTGTGGAAGCATGCAAACAATCCGGCTGATAAGATCAGGGGTAGGGAGGGAGGAAAAGAAAGAAGAGGGAGCAGAAGTGGAAAAAGGAACTGATGGGTGGCATATTAGCGAAAGGAGTGGAAAGGGAGAGTGACTTTCATAATCTGGCTGCCGAAGCCTACTAGTAGTTAGCTGCTCTGGTTGGTTCCCGTGTGTCTGAGCGTAACTAATTAATTCAAAGTGGACGCGTTGAAACAGGCTCAAAATTGACTTTCTTGAGCCGCGAGTGACTGAGCGTGACCACAGCAAAGCATCACACTGGTATCATAAACAATTTAGAGAACAGGGAGCAGCTCGAATGTTGGTACCGTTACAATTGTTCTTGTCACAGGATTGTTATGGGAGAGCCACGATGTTAAAATCAAGCGTGACAAAGGTAGACAACCCCCTGACCGCTCTCGAGCGGGACGAGAGAAGACAAGGGTGTCCCTGAGTTCGTTCTGGGGGAGGAAAACCAGAGATCGGTCTGTGCGAGCAGAACTGCAAGGGGTGAGATGGGTCAGGTTGCCGTGACAGCCTCGCAATGAGACAAGCGAGTCGAGCCAAGCATTAAAAAGTGGCTGCACAGCATGGTTGCTACTGGTGACCGTTGGCATGTGGTTTCGTTGTGACTCTGCTTATGTAAAACAATTCCATTGTCACACCCAACCTCATCTCTTGTTTACAATGCGCAGTACTAGTATGATGCCGTACGTGACGTTTGGATCGTCAGTCACACTCAAAGTCCCCCCGGTAGTTCAGCGATCCACTGTGCCTCTCGCTCCCCTTCCCCCACAGAGGAGGCCCCCTCTTCCTCCTCGCCCCTCTCGCACTTCTAGCCCATCGTTCTTCGGACCACACACACACACTCTCTCTTTTTCTATCGCAGCCCTGCTCGTACTGTATTTTTATCCATAGACGTTGCCCGCTTCTCGCCCCATCCCATTGGTACGCCAATGGCCGCCCAGGAAGACCACCAACGACATCTTTCGCGGTCTATCGTACGCACGCCTACACCACCGCTCTCGCCAGTTGCGATCCAAGTGACTCCTTCCTCGAACTCTCACTCGCAGTTCCACCAGCAGCCCTTGACACCGAATGCTCATCTTGCCCCAGCGAAATCTTTCTACAACCGCGCAGCGACCCCATCCTTCGCCTCCACATCCTTCGGCCCCTCGTCTACAACTTCTACTACCGCTGTCCCAACTCCCATTGAACTCCCGGGGCTACCAGTGCCCCCACTTGAGACGGAAACATGGGGTGACCTTAGCCCGTCCGCTATTGAATCCCTCGATTTGGGTACCTTGCGATCGAAGTTGAGCCTAGCCAACCAGCTGATCAGGACCCTCTCGTCGTCGCTATCCTCACTACGCACCACGGCAACGCATTACACCCTCCAGCACAAACTCCTCATGCTGGAGAATTCAGAAGCAGCCGCCCGTCACCAAGTAGAGTCAGATATCACTCGCCGCGAAGTGGAGGTACTCCGTCTCGACCAGGGCTCCTGGAACACCAACCAACAAGCCGCACTCGCGGAGGAGAACGAATTGTACAAGCGACGATTAAGGCGTGCTAAGCGCAGTCTCCGAGAGTACCGCGAGGATCTCAGTGAGCTGAGGGACGAGAACGAGAAGTTGAAAAAGCGGATTCGGGACAACCGACAGCACCAGCACCAATTAGAGGTCTCTCGGTCTCCGGGTTGCCCTACTTCCTCCTCCGCCACCGCAGACCACCAGCAGCTCACAACCAGCCGGGATGACGGTCACAGAGGTCCATCACGGGTACCGGGACTACGCAATGCTCCAGAATCCGACACTAACAATGAAGATGACGGACTAGCAGCCTTGGGCCTCCTAGCATCACAAGTCCTCTCACAGGAAATAGTCGAAGAAGACCACTCCGACCACCACCGCCACCACCACCATCACCATCATCACCACGATGATAGTCCCAATCAGCAAAACTCTCACCCCCGTCTGAGAAAGCCCCGCAAACAGCATCACCTCCCATCGATAACGACCACCCTCCCCTCCTCCACAAACTCCTCACAAAACACCCGACCAAGCCTCCTATCCCCCTTAGCCTTCACTTCTTCATCAGCCCACCAAAAACGCCGCCGCTCCCGTTCCCGTGACTCCACCATATCTGCAAGCGAAGGCGAAGACAGGCCAGAACCCAGCAAACGTAGGGCGAGAGTTCCGCTACCACCACCGCAACCGGTGATAGATAGGCTCGGCAATAGCCCAGAGAGGAAGAAGCAGAAGAGGGGCATGGCGCATACTCCCCCACCCAGGAGGTTACCGCCTGGAGCAACGCCGGTGAGCCCGCCGCATAGGGATAGGGACAGGGATAGGGCGCCGGTTCTGTCGTGAGAGGGAGGTTCTTTTTATGTTTGATTTTCGCTGTTTCTCTCCGTTTTCCTCCACTTCTGCGACCCGAGTTTGATACCGCCTTTTTTTCCTTTTGTTTTTTGTCTGCTAGGAGTTTTTTATGATTTATGATTGAACAGGGGTTTAGGGTGGGATAGTGTAGGGGGTGTGTTTTTCAAATGAATACAAGTATCATACGAAGGCTGAGAATGCGTCGTACCTCCGTGCACACTTTGGAATATTCCATCATCATCATCATCATCATCATCATGTATCACTCGTGGCCTACACCGACCGAAAAGGGGAAGGTTGGAGAGAAAAAAACTCCGCATGAAATATCATACTTGCTAAAGGAATATGAATATACACAAGGAGGCCATAAAACATCGCCTAGGCCCACCGATGTTCACATTGATCTTTATAACTTTTTCCCACGCGTGAAAGAAATAGAACCCAGAGACACCATTATAAGAACCTCCTTTATCTTTCACCCTAGAGACCAATCTCATGCCTCCGCCCGCACATTGCTTAATAGGTCTTTGCAAGGTTGCGGAGGTACCAGTCCACAAGTCTTCTTCCGACCTTAGCTTCCGAGATGTGAATTAGGTCCTGCGGTGTTCTAGTTAGCAGGGCCCTTGTGGGACATGTGTAGAAAGGCTTACTCCTTGCAAGGCAAAATCCAAATCAGAGGTATTAATGGTCTCCCCTTCCAACAAGCCACTCTCAATCCACCTAGTCTGCCTACTCCTTTGTTTGTAAACCAGTAGCTGAGTCCTCAGTACCTCAGGATCGACTTCGATAAACGCCGCGAGCTTCTTCAGATCCATGGTAGTGTATAGCTTAAGGTAGCTCTTCAGTGTAGGCGCCAGCATAGAGTTCCGCACATCTGCCATAAAAATCTGGAGGTGGTGCTTCGAGGGGTCGACATTGTTCTCTGGATTATCGAAATCTGGGGGGATGGGAGAGATGAATTTAGGGCAAGCAGACATGAACAGGTGCTCGTAGATCTGTAGGGCATCGGAGCCTCCACGTTGCATCTTGGTAAATTGCTCACCGTATTTCTCACGCAAAGAAGCATGGATGGTGTCATCGAGGCGAGTAGGGCAGAGGGCTACACAAATAGCGATGAGAGCATACATCTGGTCGTTCTTCTTAGTAACCTGCAAGTACAGTATTAGCAAATGCACTAATAGAAGCGATCGATGAGTGGCATACGGAGTCGAACTGGGCATTCTTCTGAAAGTTCTTAGTTCGTGAGACGTAGACAAGGATATGTGAAAAGGCCTTGATGGCATCTGCATATCTTCTCATCATCATGTAGCTGAACCCAACATAGTAGTATCTGTGTGAGGGTTAGCATCGACGGTATCCGAGGGACAGTGGTCATGGGAGCAAGGGCTTACGTAGTGAAATGAGCTGCCATTACTCGAGCGAAGACAGCCTTCTTGTTCAACTCTATGTCATCCAAGGTTTTGAGCGCTAGCGTAAAGTCACCGAGCAGGCAATGAACCCGGAGTAGCCCAATGATACTGAAGTAGCCCAACATCCGGTACAACGGGCGAGACCCATATTCACCAGCAACCTCACTATAGCGCTCGGATCAGTATCAAACTCAGCCTGATCACAATATCGGAAGAGGCCACTTACTTTGGGTCTTTTCCTTTCTTAATAGCCGCGAGCTGCTCATTCATCTGAGAACGTTGGATCAAGGAGTAGAGAACGTTAAGTACACTGTAGCACCCCCAAGTTTGCGGGTTATCACACAATAGCTTTCTCTCTTCCTCACTACCACCGCCATCTTTTCGAGCCACAGCATTGCGATGACTACAGAAGCTGTTAAACTGATAGATAAACTCATCGATGACATCCCAGGCCCAGTAGTACTAACAGCAAACTGTCATTAGCTAACTCATCCTTAACCATGTCTCCCTCCAGGGAAGCACGGGAACGAAAACAAAAAGATTCAATCCGCAGGATGCTACCGTTGTTGCGTCCACTGGTCCCATAGGAGTATCAACGTAATGTGAAAATGAACCTACAGTCGGTAGCTCTAGATCCACTGGCCCGTCCGAATTGAGGATGAAGTGAAAAAGCGTGCAGTAATTGTCGTAGCTGTCAAACCGATTTTGTAGAGGGGCTTGGAAGTCCAGAGGGGTAGCTGCTGCAGCTAATCGCTGCTGGATATTTTCACCAGATATTTGGAGATTCCCACCCGCCGATTCCATGTCATCGTAGTCGCCGTCATCTCGAAGTGCGTCGACTAAAGTTGAAGCAAGAACCTCATCGTCGGTATCTGAATCCTCACGGGGATGGCGAGTTGTACCATTGAAATTTTGGCTCGGCAACATTTTTGGCTGGTTTTCTGTGGCGGGGATGGAGGGGTGAGGTTGTGATAAGGTAATTAACTTTTTTCAATCCGTTGCCAATCAACGCCGCAGCATCCAGAATCCCCAAACCGAAGTTGCGCCCTCTGTGGTGGTTGCTGTGGATCGAAGATTACACTAGGGTTTGCCCTCCTTCGGCTCACAGTGAATCACTCACCCTATGATTTTTTTTTGAAGAGGTCGACTCCCATAAGCTTAATTTGGCTCCTGGAAACGCTACGTATCGTGCCTCCTCATTAAGTCGTAAGAAATATATACTGGTACGTACCCTACTGTATATTAGGGAGGAAATACCGGTACTCCCTACCGTACTTTGATGATTGAATGTCGCGAGTCTTTCCCATGATAACCTTACGGCAATTTTATCTCATACAATGACATTGGCCTGTGGAACCCGTTGAAAACCGAGCCCCTCGCAGAAATACCGGTGGGCTACTCTTTCGATGGCCCACATACACAACCTGAGCCACGCTTGAGACGAGCCCTCTGTCAAATATGTCTGAAATACCGTCGAAATGGAAGTGCGCCGTAATCCAACTCCACCCCAAGCCAATGCAGGTGGAGGATAACTTTAATCGTGCCCAGGACTTCATCCGGAAGGCTGCTAAGGCGGGAGCTCGACTAGCGGTCCTGCCCGAGTATTTTCTCACCTCGTGGGTCCCAAATGACCCTGGATTTGCGGATGCCCATGTCGATGGAGAGTACCTTTCTAAGTTCTGCGTATGTAATGCTTGCAACTTGCCGTTTAGTTGTTCTGGGGCTAAAGTGTCTTGGGGGAGGGAGCAGGAACTAGCGAAGGAATGTAGTATCAATATTGTCCCAGGGACATTTGTTGAGAAACATGTTGACGATGGAAAGGATATGTTGTATAACGTCGCCTACTTCATATCGAATGAGGGGAAGATATTGGGCTCGTATACCAAGAAGAATCTTTGGTTTTTAGTTTCCTTTACCCCAGTGGCTATGAACTCGACTGAGATGTGAATAGGCATACCGAGAAGGCGCACTTGGAAGCCGCTGGGAACAACCCGCATGCAGTTATAGATACTCCACTTGGAAAAGTTGGCCTTCTGATATGCTGGGACTTGGCATGTATATCACCACTTCTTCCTTCCCTCGGCGAGACAATTGCGTGCAGAGGAATTGACCTATGGCACAGTCCCTGAAGCATTTCGCGCACTTATAATCCAGGGCGCAAAAATCATTATAATTCCCTCGTTCTGTAAGATATTTTCTGCTTCGTATAGTACCTCTGATGATGGTTCCGCAGCTGAGTATGGGAAGGGACATTGCTGGACCTGACGGAGCCTGCATTTCAGCGGAATCCTAGGTCCGAGGCTATATATCTTGAATCGGTTGTAGTATCACGCGCTTTTGAGAACACCTCATGTATTGCTTTCGCAAACGCTGGCGGACCAGAGGAGTCTGGTTTTGCTGGGTTATCACAAATAACAATGCCTATCATGGGGGATATTGCAAAGGCTGAGGGTGCTCACGAACAGATGGTTATTGGAGAGGTGGATATGGAAATTCTTCAGGATGCGGAGGAGAGTTATAAGGTGCGAGAGGACATCTCCAGACCGGATTTCCATTATCCTGTATACGCAAAGATTTGAGCTAGCGAGCAATTGGAAAGAGAGTACGTGTGGCAATTGAGGGGCGAAAAGCTATCCGTTTGTGAACAACATAAAATGAAAAACTTGATCGGCACAGGTAGAGGAGAAGCGCTAGTATACATGATTTTTATACCTGATCCTCGGGATTCTCAATTGCTCGTTGGCATAGCCAGATAGTGAATGAAAGCAACAAGGAAAAATTGTGCCCAATTCTCTAACTGTAGGAAACTACCTTGAAGGGGTAATCTATCGAGTCTCCCTTCTTGATCCAGCGCTTCACCTTCTTCTTTGATACGGCATGCTCAACAAACTTCTCATCACAGTACTTTTTCTTGAAGCTCCTGATGAAGCGTGGGTCCCAGAGCTCGCTGACGATTCCGAGATCCTTGCAGGTGCGCATCAAGGCATTCGATTTGCAGCCTTCAGTTGCAGTGGGGATACCGCTTGGGTCGAAGTAGTCTTGTTCGCCACGAGCAACAGAAACGAGGCTAAGGTATATTAGCACTGAGACACAAACCAGGATCTGAAACTACACACCGGCCATTGCAAACAAGAGCATATTCTCTTGTAACCGTCCTCTCGGTCACGATGGTCTCACCCCTAGGTGCTAGACCCCAACCGCCGGGGCCAAAAGCCTTGTTGAGAATTCTGCGATACTTGATTTCAGGAAGATAGATGATTCCATCTAGTGCATGACTGGTTAGTATTTCATGCTAGATTTTTCTGCCAGGGGGGGGGATACCAGGTTTGATTTCCACATCCTCGGGGTCAACAGGAGCAAGCAAAACATCGGCTGCATCCTTAGAGAACGGTTCTGTGGACAATCCGTGGAAAGATCTAGCCCAATCGACTTTCTCGCCCGTGCCCTCGTTAAGAATGACCTCTGGGGCATCGTTAAAGCCAGACTTAGAGATGGAGACATTTTGAGGCTTGCCCATGGGGTCGGGCCTGGCATTGACTGTCAGGTAGCGGACTGCGAGTGCGCTGGAGGTCGGAGGGGAGATCAATCTCGCCGACGACTTCAAGGCGAGACGCCCCCCAAGAACTCTCCTAGAGACGGAGAACATTTTCGAGAGCGGGGGATGTAAAAATAGAGCACCAAAGGTTCCTCTTGGAGTTGTTGGGTGTTGAGATTGAGGTTTGGAAAGAGGATTTTTCCTTTTTGGCGGGGGAAGAAGGGATGGTCAAACTAAAAATGCCAAGATTCGTTGCAATGGTGGGCTTCCTCAGAGGGTTATGGCATTGGAGGACGCCCCACTACTCCCAATTGCCTGACGTTTGTGGGAACGACTGCTATTGCATACCACCAAAAACCTGAGGCTCTGGTCCATTTTTTGCCCATATGCAATAGCAGTCGTTTTTACAAACGTCAGGCAATTAGGGGTACTGGATCGTCTGCTTGTCATACGTACAGTACAGTACTGCAGCAGAAGTTCTGCTATCCACTGGGCCATTTTTATTTATTTTTTACAACGGTTTACATGCAATGAAAAAAAAGGCAATCATTTACCCTCAGTTGTCTCTAGAGTCTGTTCTATCTGTGTTTCCCTTCAGCCTCCAACATTCTTTAAAGGCTTCCATCTGTACAAGCATGAGTGCCTTAGTCTCAATCCCGCCACCAACTGCCCGTGATCAAGAAGCAAAGCAAACGGGGAACACGGGTAGGGTTGCGAACCTCTTTCTGGCACTTTCGCCAATCCCTCCTTTCGAAAAAACAATCGTTAAGCCTCGTATTTTCCGCTGTGATTATGTTATTAAACCTACCCTACCGCCCCCCTCACTATGGACGGTGAGGGAATCTTACCTGCACATCCAGTATCAGATATTCTTTTGTCCCTGAACCAATTGTTGACCCGTCAGAAAAGGAGCAAAAAGTAGATCACTCTTTTTCTTAAGGCTTTCTCGTAAAGCTAGACTTACCAAGCATCGGACTCATCATCCTCATCTTGCTCCCTCGGCGGGGCATTCTGCGGTGGTTTATCGTTACTCGGCATCCGGTCTGTGTTGTACTGTACTCGTACTGCGCTTGTTTACCCGGTAATAGAGGACTGAGAAAATCTCCAAGAAGGAGCGTGAAAGCGAGAGGGTGAGATAACTTAAGTGCCAAAGGTTGCGTTGCCTGTGTTTACCGATGCTGATATCATGTCTGTCACCTTAGACTCTTTTTGGCTCGTTGGGCCCCGCAATTTTCAGCTTCAAGTTTAGATCTACTGATCGCGCTAAAGATGGGTCGAATGAATGTGCTAGTGTACTCTGGTATCGTACCTTCTCTCTGGATTAACTAAACCATCGGCTGTGATAAAAGGCTCACACAGGCAATAGGCACAGGGACAACGGTTGAGTCAGTTAGGCACTGCCTCTATTCCCTCCGCAGACTTCTATCACCGCACTATGCTGTCATCCCAGCAGCCGCCGACACGCTTCTCAAAGAGCCATGGGAAACGTCTTGTGCGCTCCTCGTTATACCTGGTGGTGCAGACCTTGGGTACTGTCGAGTGCTCAATGGCGAGGGAAATAGGAAGATAGCTCAATTCGTTCGTAAGGGTGGGGCATTCATTGGGTTTTGTGCTGGGGGCTACTACGGGTGCAAGATGGTGGAGTTTGAAGTCGGCAATGGAAAGATGGAAGTTGTGGGCAGTAGAGAGCTCCAATTCTTCCCAGGGGCTTGCAGAGGTGCTGCGTTTGCTGGGTTCCAGTATGCGAGTGAGAAGGGAGCTAGGGCTCCTAAGATTAAGATTGAGAGGGAAGCTCTCGGAGACAACGAATTGGAGGGATTTAACTCCTACTACAATGGTGGAGGATTGTTTGTTGATGCAGGTAAGTATGCTGATAGAGGTGTGGAGGTTCTCGCACGCTATGAGGAGAAAGAGAAGTTAAGCGTGGAGGGCGGAGATGCTGCGGTGGTATATTGCAAAATTGGTAACGGGGGTGTCATTCTAACTGGCCCACACCCTGAGTAGGATTCCCCTTCCCCCTCTGGAGGTTAACTGACATGTACCAATTTTATAGGTTTGCCGCTATAAACCTGGACAAGAATTCCGGAGACAGCGAGTACCGCGAGAGAATAGAGTTGATAGAGCAAACTGACATCCAGCGCGAAGCCTTCCTGAGGGCCTGTCTAATAAAACTGGGGCTTCGTGCCTCAGGCGAGGCTAGCGCCATCCCAACTTTATCGCTCCTCCACCTCTCTTCCACAAACCCGGCAGATGTCGGACATTTAGTAAATAGATTGAGGGAAATATCGGTCGCCGACGGAGACAAGCAAAAGATATTCGGAGAGAACGACACATTTATATTAGAAAGAAACCCGGAGCCATTCTCAGTGGGATCCCTCGCAGGCGCGCTGACTGGAGAACAAGATTCCCCCCATAAAATCATTGACTACAACAAGGTAGAGAAGCATGTACAAATTCATGACTCCGGGCATCCACCTCCTAAAGAAACGCCATACTTCGATCATACCGCCTATTTTAAGCATCTCGAGCGTTACAGATCCCAATCTCGCTCTTCCCCTGAAATCTTCGGATCCTTCCTTCTTTATGGAGAGGTTGTTACTAGCACAAACACCATGTTGGACAAGTATGTCCTCCTCGAGTATCGAAGCCTGAGTTATATCTGACCTAGATGATCAGGAACTTTGAGCTCCTCCAACGCCTCCCAAGCGGTTTGACGGCGGTAGCCACGCTCCAAGTTGCTGGGAGAGGTCGCGGATCCAACGTCTGGGTATCTCCCATGGGAGCACTCGTATTCTCAACTTGCATCCGGCACCCTAGAGAACTAAGTGTTCAAGCACCAGTAGTCTTCGTTCAATACCTAGTCGCCCTCGCCATCGTCGAAGCAATTAAGGGCTACGATATAGGTTTCGGAGACCTGCCTGTCCGCCTTAAATGGCCCAACGACATCTGTGACCGCCCTCTTTTGCTCCCTCCCTCCCTTATAACCATCAAACTAATATTTTCCCAAAACCCCCAGACGCTTCAAATCCCCAAAACGAAAAAGAGTTCCTCAAGATAGCCGGCATTCTCGTGAACTCTAGCTACGCTAACAACCAATTCCTCCTAGTCGTCGGCTGCGGCATAAACACAACAAACAACGCTCCAACAACCTCCCTCAATCACATCCTAGACAAACTCAACAGAATCCGTAAATCCAAGGGTCTATCCCGCCTGCCAGCCTTCGAACAGGAACGCCTCCTGGCCAAGATCCTGGTCGTTTTCGAGGAGATGTATTACCAGTTCTGTCGTAGCGGGTTCGCTCCGTTCGAGGAGTTGTATTACAAGCATTGGCTGCATAGGTCTGTGCTATGATTGGGTTGTGCGTTTTTATTTTGCGATTTTCTTTTATAAAAAAAGAACGAACCAAAAAAGAGGCATGTGTTGACTGATTATGGGATGGTGAGTTTTAGTGGGCAGGTTGTTCGATTGGAAATGGAGGGGGGGAGGAAGGCTAGGATTCGTGGGATTACCACGGATTACGGGCTTTTGACGGCGGATGAGTTGGATGAGGGCGGTAGGCCTACGGGACGGTCAATTGCGCTGCAGAGTGACAACAATAGTTTTGACTTTTTTAAGGGGCTGTTGAGAAGGAAGACTTGACCTGTGTTGTAGACTTTGGGCTATATGTGAGGTGGAAAGTTATACTTGGAGGGAGAACGGCTGTTTTAGATGATTCATAAAACAATACAGAATCTGATGTAAACTTTTACATGATGAAAAAAAGCAAAGACAAACAAGAGCTTGGGAAACCAGACCCTTTTATTCAAGCAATTGGAAAGCACAACAAAGCAAGGGGGGGGAGATAAAGAGAGATCATCACTTTTTCTTCCCCCCCTTCCTCGCAACATTGGGATTCCTCCTACCATATCCAATCTTGGGCCGCCCCCCAGTGTCCCTCCTCTCACCCGTCAATATCCCGGGCAGGTAATCCGGATCTAGCAAATCCCTCTCTTTTCTCCTCTCGCCCCGAGCCACCTCCCTCTCGTACTCCTTCTGATCCTCCCGGAGAATCAGCACCTCCCTATCGCCCTTCCCATTGGCACTCCCATGCGTGGGCTTCGGCAGCGAGAACACGTTCCCGCGGTTATTCCATTGGTAGTTGCACTTCAGGTAGATCTTGAATGCGCCCTTCGAGTCGGTGGAGCAGGACACTCGCTGCAGCGTCGGCCCGCCGCACACTGGGCAGAACTGCTTTGCCATGTCGCGTGTCAGTTTGAAGCACGCATGGCAGCGCAGGATGTGTGAGCGGATGGTGTGGATACGCTGCAGGGTTTTGGTAGAGAGGAGGTGGAGGTTCATTTGGAGAGTTACGGATTGAAGGGCGAAGTCGGTGGTTGCGAGAGCGGCGCGGATGGGCCAAGAGGCTTTGGGGTTCGTTGAGGGAGAGGGGGAGGAGGAGGAAGATTTGGATTGGTGTTTGTGCAGGTTTGAGGGGGTTATCCAGCCTTCAGAGTCGGAATCTTCAGAGGCGGAGGCAGAGGGAGGGGTCGCGGAGCCGAAGGTTGGGGTTGGAGCATTTTCAGTGGGGTTCGTGTCTGGTGGGGGGTTAGAATCCTCGTTCATGGTGGGTTCTGGGGGTGAGGATGAAGGTTGCTCCGTGGATCCCGAAGATTCAGTAGACGTCATTGGTGTTGCTTGATTGGCAGAGATGTGAGTATGGCCCAGCTTCTGGGACAGGGAACCTTCGGTCGGAGCAGCCGCTGTATCTTTTCCGATAGTAGGCTCTGCATCACCACCGTCCTCAGTCTTCTCGCCATCAACTTTGACCAACCCTTCCCCCTCCTTCTCCTCATCTCCCCCCACAGCCTTGGGGATAGGTCCATTAACCTTCTTCTGCCCGGGCACACTTTTCAATCTCCAATTGCCTGCATTCAACTCCACCTCCAGTTCATATGTCAGAGCGAGCAACTGTAAATCTGTCACTGAAAGCACAGAGAAGTCTCCGGTCTTCTTCGCAAAGTCACCGACAACCTTGATGCTCTCGGGCTTCGGAGCGCGCAGGGTGAGTAGGGGAAGCCACGTAGTCTCTAAGCGAGACCTTGTAGCGGCGTCTCGAATTTCGGCAATGACGGCGGGGGTGGAATACAATTTCCCCACTCTGTTGAGGATGCTGGTTGTGAAATCGTTTCTGATAAGAGGGCCGGCATCTATGACGAGAGCGTCGATTGGAATTTGGTCTTCCGTCAACATTTTTTGGGTTGTGGTGGTGGTGGAGTATATAGTGGGATCGACCGTTTGGTTAAAACGTGAGATGAGGTGGGGTTATTTTTTGATAAGAGACTTTTTAAGCCGCGATAGGGCGCCAAGAAATTAAGCAGTCGTCTATTGATAAGTGCAGAACAGAATAGGACTCAACGCCGGAACCTCGGTGTATGTAATGGTATATTTGAAAGGAGATGGAAGTATGAGGAGTGAATTAAGGAAAAATAGAAATAAAAAAAGAGTTGACAGAAACCACAAACTCCATCCGTGTATTATTATTAGTACTGCTACTGCCGTGAATGCCATTCCTAATCCCAACCTGATCGAGTTTTATAAGGATTTGATGTCGAAACTGGTTCCGCAACCACAAGAGCTGGTGGCGTGAGGGTTGTTGACAATCTTGAATTGGCTACCGATAAGCTCGGTGGTGTAGTCGACAGTGCTGTCCTTCAGAAGACCCAAGGAGGGTTCGTCCATGACAACTTTCGCACCATCCTCCTCGAATACACTGTATCTCAGATTAGGGACACTGTTATATGTTTGAATGAGAAAGGGGTGACCAACGTATCCTCCTCCTCGTCAAATGTATCCGACAACGAAATAGTGTACTTGAACCCATGACATCCCCCAGATTCCACAGTTATGCGTAAAGCGAGGTTGGCGTTGGAATCCTTGAGTTGGATCTCCTTGAGGCGCTGTGAATGTCAATATCATTATTTCATAGCATAGTGGTCGCAGGAGAAGGGGAAAGGAGGGGGGGCGAGAGAAATATATATATATACTTTCACTGCGCGCTGGGATATATCGATCTTCATCAAAGAGCCAGATTTATCGGGGCGTGGATTCATAACAATTGAGGCATGGGCAGGCATCGAAGTAGATAGCCTCGCCATCCGAACGTTTCCCACACGGGTGATGGGAAAGATAGTTCTAGCTGTAGTGGTGGTGACTCGAGGGAGGGTTCCTGGAGTGACTGAAAGACATGGTTGTACAGTAGCAAACTTTGAAGCTATTCGTAAACTGGCGTTCATGGTTGATAAGTGGTGGTGGGGCGTCTTTGTTTTGGATATATGGAAGTTGGGGGGGGAGGCTTGTAGGGATTAATGACGTCCTCACGGGAGTGGATGAGAGCACTCGAGTAGTTGTACAAGTACAGTAGGGTAGCTGTCGTTGCAGGTTACCAGGGCCGGACCTTTGATTTCCAACTCTATTAATTGGCGTGGCGACCAGCGAGATGCCATGAATCCAGGCTGCAGCACAGCATCGCCAGGGGCTCATCGCTAACCTCGATACACTACAGCTATGATATTACATAAGTTACACCTGTGCAGGCCAAAAATTGGCCAGCTCAGAATTTTGGAGGTATGCAGTAAGAGTCCTTTTACCTGTATAAACACTAGCAATTACAATACGAGTGGTACAGTATCATAAGTTACTTGAGTACGTACTCGAGTACTCGAGTAGATGCCGTTGCTGATCGATGAATCTGATAATATTATCATAACATGCACGGGGCTACCAGTGATCTGATCGGGGAAAATTTCCCAGAAATGCGCCCAACTCGAACCACAAGTGCTTATGCTACCTTGAGGTCTACCCGATTGGCGATCCTCCTCTACTCTACCGGTATTATGATGAGGCTCTTACGCTTACTTTTTTCTGTTACGCCAGACTACATTGAGGGACAGATTACCGTGCACGGGTTAGACACCGTTCTCCTGCCGGATTAGATTAGAGGGGATGGGGGGGCTCTCTTGCCCATCGTGAGGGGTGACTTTTGTCGCACAGTACTCGAGCACTAACTCGTGAATATACTGATTGCCTCCACCTCTCCTGCCTTTGTCAGGTGGTTGTCAGAGTCGAATCGTGGAGGAGAGGCACAGTCACAAACGGGTACGGGCACGTAAGGAAAGGGAGATACACAAACTGGTCTGCTGGGGGTGATTAGGGATTGGTAGGGCTCTTTGCTTGTGAACACTCCGAGTTTGAAATCTTGACTTTCTTTTCCCTCCGCACTCATACCCCCCACCCAACACAGCAACAAATAGACGAGTCCAGTTTGATACAAACTACGATAGCGAACCTTGGGCTCAATTCCAACAACTATTTTCTCTCCTGCTCCCACCTATAGCTACCTAGAAATTTCCGCAAAAAGTGAGTCCAATTTACTGCGAGGTACCCTCTGGTTTCATTCTGTCGAAGCCGACTATCGCCTTCGGCTCTAACTAGAACTTCGCCTCTCCAGACATGGATTCCGCCCAGCTAGATCGATTCATTCACGGCAAGAGAATCACCTTCGAGGACTCTAAATCCAGTGCCAGAGAGTTTGCTCGCCACCTGGATGCGAGTGATCCGCTAGCCAGTTTTCGAAAAGAGTTCCTTATTCCCTCTAAAGCGGACCTTAGAGACCCTCATCCCGAAATAAAGCCCGTGGACCATTGTAATGGTAGGAGCAGCAACTCTTGCGGAGAGGAAACAAATATTAACCAGCTATAGATCCCTCAGATCCATGCATCTACTTTTGTGGAAACTCTTTGGGCCTCCAACCGAAGAATACGCAAGCACTGATCGCAGAAGAGCTTAGAATTTGGGCTACTCGTGGTGTGCAGGGGCATTTCGACCACCCACTTTCCCGGCCCTGGGTCTCTGCCGAGGAGGAGGTCAACAGGCATATGGCGAATGTCGTCGGAGCTCTCCCCGAGGAGGTATCTACTATGGGAACCCTAACTGCAAACATTCATACCTTGCTCGCGAGCTTCTACAAGCCGGACGTCACGAAGCAAGGCCGATACAAGATTATCATTGAAGGGAAGGCCTTTCCAAGTGACCATGTAAGACATTATTCCTTTTTTCCACGGATTCCCATATGCTGACTAGTGCAAAACAGTACGCTGTTGAGTCACAGATTGAATGGCACGGGCTGAGCCCAAAAGACGCCCTTGTCACCATATTTCCAGAAGGGGATAGGAAGGTTTTGACCACCGATCAGATATGCCGTGTAATCGATGAAAACGCTTCCACCACTGCTGTTCTTTGGCTCGCTGGTGTTCAGTACTACACTGGCCAGGTATTCGACCTTAAGGCTATCACGAGACATGCTCAGAATAAGGGCATTCTAGTTGGTTGGGATTTGGCACATGCTGCTGGGAATATTTTGCTAGAGCTTCACGAATGGGGCATTGACTTTGTGAGTGCTTTTTTCGGATACATTGAGCCGCTTGGCAAAGGTCTTCGTGAAACGGAATTTCTTTTTGCCCGTGAAACAGGCCGCTCAGATACCGATTTCGCAATATCTCTCCATTAGCCCGCCGTTGCCTCCACCAAAGGGAAACTCCGTTTCACCAAGAGCCCTGCCGAGTGGCTGTTTGTTCCCCTTGTTCTAATAATCATAGGCTGCATGGTGTACCTACAAGTATCTCTCGAGCGGGCCTGGTGGAATTGCCGGGATCTTCGTACACGAGAAACATGCATCACCCGCAAGACACCGACTTGCCGGTTGGTGGGGCCATGACAAGGCTTCACGGTTCACAATGGATACTGGTTTATCCTTCTCCATTTACCATTAAGCACTGCTGCTAATAATCAACTAGTTTTCCGTCCCATGTCCGGCGCAGCAGGCTACCAATTGTCCAATCCCTCAATCCTCGACCTAACTGCCCTCCTCTCTTCCCTATCCCTCTACTCAAATGCCACAATGGCCGCCATAAGGACCAAATCCATCCGGATGACCGGCTACCTCGACTACCTCCTCCACTCCCAATTCGAATCCTACAACCCAAAGCCTTTCGAAGTCATCACCCCACAGAATCCAGCCGCACGTGGGGCACAATTGTCATTACTTTTTAGAGAAGGACTTATGATGCAGGTATTTGATGGCCTGCAGGAGCGGGGGATCATTGTTGATGAAAGGAAGCCGGACGTTATTAGAGCTGCGCCGTTACCACTTTATAATACCTTTGAGGAGGTGTGGAATTTTGTCCAGGCGCTCAAAGAGGTGATCGATGTCACACCTAAAAAGGGGTAAAAGTGGGAAAGGTAGAATTAGGGTGGAGCCCATAGCACAAGGTGCAACATGAAAATTTCGAATTCATCTCATATTTCACAATGTCGCAGTGTACAGTTCGTCTCAAGATATTACCGGATACCTTTTCCCCTTCCGTCCTGGCCTTCTCCCTCGCCTACATTTGCGGTAGCTTTGAGTATCGTATGCTCCGCAGGCCTGGATTCCACAATGCAAACCTCGTCCTTCTTAGTGCCCTAACAGCATGGCACAGCGCCGTCTCATGTGCTACTGATACCGTACCGTAAATTACAGCTGAAACCTACTGTACTGGGAAATGGTGTCTCTCACTTCGGGATTTGATGCCGAGTAATGGCGTCTTTTCCAATGGGGACCTACGTCGCAGGGGTGCTGGCGAGTTAACCTCCGTTAGAGCAAGTGGATTTTGGATAACTAACGTGCGGAGACTGGAGGGTGGTTAGACAAGAGTCTTATGAATGAGGCCCCGGTAGCATGTGAGGAGGATTGTGTGTGCAGGAGGGTGCACCTGAGGAGGGGCTAATTTGTATCCATTGTATCCATAATGTTCCGGTCTGCAACGCTGGGGGCTAATTGCTCATTCAAAAACATAAGCTGGATTTCCTTTTCCTCCTCAGAACGCCATGTCTAACCGCTCCCTTCTCTTGCATCTCCATTGAGATCCAAACTCTTTTTTTACACTAGCCTAACTAACAGGGCCAGCAAGTTTACAGTAAGCTGCCGTACTGCGCCGCACCCATATTTCATCGTATCCTATCCTATCATATTATACTATCCAAACCTACCTCTCGAGCCATAAGTCTCCTCGAGTGATATCCCATGATGTCCCCATCGATCCCACCCGATCTGCACACTGTATGACCGCTCCCTGGCCCCACATCCTCAAATACCCCCCTTGACTCCGAACCCTATTTCCCTCTCCGCAGCATGTGAAAACACTTTTCGGCTTCCCTACCCGCCTATATAAAGGACCTTTCCTTCTCCTTTCTCCCCTTTCTCGGCAACAGCCATCTCCCTCCACAACCACATCCACGAACGAATTTCTCCGCGTTTTGTGTCGCTCCCGTTTTTTTCACACGACTCGCTAATAGCTCTACGGGTATATATTTTCGCAGGCAACTTACTTTGATGTAAGATTTCAGGTCTGATATATTTTTGTGCTCTGCGTATTATTACTCTTGATAAATCAATAGTGGCTACCTTGACTGGCATTAGAACACCTGGCCGCATTCTAGGAGGATGGAGTGCGGGACTATAGAATATGCACTTTGAGTGTGAGTTTCAGAATCTCAATACAGGATCACCAGATTATAATCAAATCCAAAGGCTTCCAGGGAGGTGGCCGGAGGCATACGGAGATACAGCACCTAAGTTTTGTATGTTCCACAGGGGGTAAGGGCAGCAAACCTCGCTTGTGGAACATACAAAACTTAGGCGCTGTACCTCCGTAGTGGATGCGATGAGTACGTTTCCCCAAGTGTTGGCTATCCAATAGAGGCCTGACTTATTGCTATAAAGGAGTATAGAAAGTATGGGAAAGATTACTTAGGAAAATCGCCATCATTGTTGATCACTCGGTGCAACAATCCTTGGTCCTAGATGTCCTAGATGTCCTGTGGCCCCTCGTTACCTTCCACCCACCCTGATCAACACTTGTATCCTTGTTTTGCCACCCGAACTTTTCCGCCCTTAATCACCATACCCGAGTACCAAAATCACTAAGGGCCTATTTGGCATGCCAGGATTTGGACTTAAAATCCGGAGAGCAGGCTCTACAAGATGTTAACCCTAGCCACTTTCTCGGTTTTTCTGAGCCTAAACAAATCATATACCTGGATCTTATCTTTATTATTTTATATCAGATACACAAACTGCTACTAATTTTCCAAAGCCCAAACCCGAATCCTATCATGTTTGGTACGGCCGGCTTACAAAGTCCGGACTTTCAAGTTTCTGGACTTTGGTTTTCAAGTCCGGACTTTAAGTCCAAATCCTAGTGCAACCCTGGCATGCCAAACAGGGCCTAAAGGTGTGTGAAACCCCGGACGAGCGAAGGGATAACCTGCTATCCTGAGCCCTAGGCTAGAGCTTTACGGGGGCAGGATGTAAGCACGATATTCATTAAACCATGTCCATAGTAGAAACTAGTCACCATCATACGAGTACCTTAGTCAACAGCTAGCTTTTACGTTGCCTTTCATGAGTGTGAGAAATACTTGCATTCTGTATTTCCTCCTCTATAGTTAAACAACTCTCAGGTCTGTACTTTAGAGGTCGGGGGAATGGAGGAAAGGTAGTTGTGGGGAAGATAAATAACGAACCAATAAATGAACAAAGAGAATTTACGGCCGGAAAATAACAATAAAAGTACATCGGTGGAAATCCCAATCCATTCTGGCTCACCTCTCTACAGACTAAACAGCCCTCCACCAACGCTAAACTCTAGATTATAAAGCAGAAACCAACAAAGAAAAATCTGCCAGACTACACAGGAAAATGAGTATAAAGTTTTGGCAAGTAGCTTATGCAATAGATATGTGCATTCCCATCTCATATGATCTCATTCGGCAAAAATGAGGAATATTCAGGGGGTTTCCGTGGCGGGTCCACTCCCGAAGGAAAGAGGAGAGGGCAATTACCCCAAGGCGGCATCTTAAACTACGGGGGGGCAGGGGCGGGAGGGGACTGGCGGCCCAGACATGTTCAGAGAGCTGTGCGATCCCTTCGGAAATGGCGCACAGGTCATCCGCACTCGAAGGAGGGCGGTAAATCCTAGGCCTTGTTGGAGGTGGCAGATTCTGGCTGTAATAGGGCTACTGCACCTGCATGGCCATGCCGAATAGCCCACCCGAGGGGCGCTTCACCAAATATATCCGGCTTGTTAGGGTCGACATCGTCCCTTTCGAGTAGCATTTTCACCACTCCCTTGTGCCCATTGTCACCAGGAAGATAGTGGCGTTCGGTAGCAAATACCTGGTTTGCCAGGGCTAATGTCGTCGTGATCGAGCAGTATTTCTACGACACCTCGTCCTTATTCCATGTAGCTTATAAGAGAGGTGTATTACCCACATAGTCTATTTGGTTGATATCACAGCCATCCACCTCTATCAAAGCAGCCACAATCTCAAAGATCCGGAAGATGGGCGCACAGTGCAGGCCAGTGAACAGGGAAAGCCTATTGAGATCAATAAGGTGGCGCAGCTATTTCTGCGCTTCCAAGAGGATCCTCGTGGATATGTGGTGGCTGTCGCCTTTAAACAGCTGCAGCGCAAGCAATTTTGCGCAATCCAAAAGGCCCCTTTTTCGTGGATTCCCCAGTATAGAGAAGATTATTCGAGAAAGGATGTGTCTTGGAGATCAGGAAAGGGGTGGGTCAGAAGAGCCTTGACCTGCTGGGAATTCAGATAACTCAACCATGTTTCCACCATTATCGAATGAGCAGTACAAAAGAGGTCAGGATGGGTTCGCAGGTATTCTTGCAAGGTAAAGTGAATTGGTCGGACTGTGAAAGCCTCCTTGTCCACAGGGGCGAGCCCTTGACAGCAGGTTAAGAATGTCCCGGGTGAGGGAGCGTTGTCAGTCTTGAGATTGGGCGACCCAATCCCGACTGCTAATGAGCAGCACAGTCCATCGACCTCCAAGCCGCTCCGAGTGAGAGATCCACATCAAAGCAGCCATTCCGAGCCTCGATTTCTCCCCATCCCGCCCTTTTGCCCGACCCAGCATCGCACCATAAGCATCTCCCAACTCGAAGTCATCAACTATCGCCCCGAGCTTCTGTCGCCTGCGATGGACTGTTGCTCCTTGTAGGATTGCATCGATATTCAGGGAGACAAGCAGGAAGCTACTGTAGATATTCTTCGGTCAGTGGACAACTCGGAGTAGCTTCTCCAGTGTTGTCGCTTCTACTTACATTTCGGAAACATCTTCAAGAATTTTCATCAGGATGCCCGCCCCCAGACCACTGTCCATAGCATCCGAGGTTATGTCCCCGTCCAGTCTAGAATGGAGGCATCTTATAATATCGCCCCTCTTGGGGCTTATGGATACACCAGTTACTCTTCCAGAAGGACGCCTCCCGACCTCAAGTCGAATGTGAGGTCTTCCGGTCAGGAATATTCGAGCGCCTCAAGATTTTTGGAGAATTTCATTTAGCGAATTGAGAGCCTTGGCCCGATGCCCTGCCGAACATCCATCCAGAGCGTCGATACATATGAACGTGCGTTTTTTAGAAGAGGTAGACTGCACCATCCTCACAATATCAGAAAGGTGCGGCCCCCGACCGCCAACGGCATTCTTTTGGTCTCAGTATGCCCGCAATATCTCCTCTGGGGCCTCCTCCAGTCCGAAAATCAGCTGTTTCAGCTGGGTGCCTAGCATGCTCATAGGTGATTGCTCCTTTTGGGTTGCGAAGTCAAAATAAAAACACGCAACGGTGGCATTTCGTCCTCTAGCCTGATCGCACAAGCTGTCTGTCACCAATGGGCTAAAATCGCGGCCTGTCAGCGCTTGCCATATATTTTTCCATTCCCCGAGGTTCGTCTATTTTATCTAAGACAAGTCTTGCGAACCCCGGGATTTCCATAGCAAAACAAAACTGGGTTATCGCATTCACCTCCCTCACTACTAGCGCTCCAGCCCCTAAATTCCCCGGTTTGTAAAAGCCACCCCCTACACTTCCGACTTGGCAGCTTTGAATGATACCGTAACTTAGTATCTAGCGGGGATAGCCCGGCAAGGATGTCAGATCGTTCATTGGCAACATTAATATATTTGTAGCCCCTTGTTCGACACTCTGATAGCTGTGTTCCAAGAGTTGACGTTATACTGAATGATTGGGACATCTTCTGTTTTTTTGCTTCTTAGGATATCGTAGATGATAAGCGATGGAGTCAAGCGACTACTTGAATTCCTCTAGGGTGGAGAAAAGCGGGGCCTTTCGTGCGACCCCATGGATCCCTAAGGGTCATTCAACCAATCTCAGCTAAACTCGAGCCATCACCCTTCCTGTGCCCACCACTGCGCCGGCTGCTAGAAATGCCACATATCCATAAGTTAAATACAAGTGCCATGCTATAGTACAGCACAAACCCTGCACTACGATGAACAGACATCCCAGAGGCCTGCGGTGGAACCGGCTGGTTTGGGATATGTACACAAGCACATCAAGCCCTACGATCGAATCGGTCGAAAAACTTAGGGGGTGTTTGGCAGACCGTTATTTCAAACAACGGTTATTTGAAAACGCGTTTTGCAGATTAGATTGAGATTAGATTTTGAATAGACCAATCACAATGCATACAAAGGGATTATATAAGGACACTTTCAGGTGACAGAATTCCTTTTCCTCTTTT